>Ga0208899_1000872_pt1 | contig 22007 bp, 39 predicted proteins | sample VirMetDEL_Nov_24_FD_184518 | JGI IMG/M metagenome (GOLD analysis project Ga0208899, IMG submission 184518) | Aqueous microbial communities from the Delaware River and Bay under freshwater to marine salinity gradient to study organic matter... | ecosystem: Environmental > Aquatic > Marine >... | reverse complement strand
CGAACTCAAGCATGGTCGTGTTTCCATGTAAGCAGACGGTTTAGTGCCACCATCTGGAAGGCTTGCGTTAATAAATCTTAACGGGTCTGTTACCGTCACGCTTCTTGACGGTTCTAACCGCAGGCTTCTTCACAGAGCCTCCGGCTTTTTTCTTAACAGGCTTACTCTTGCCTGCAGTGTTTAAGGCGATTGCAATCGCCTGCTTTTTAGGCTTACCCGCGGCAATCTCAGTGCGGATATTGCTAGAAATAGTTTTTTGGCTAGAACCTTTTTTCAAAGGCATTAGCGGCCTCCTTGTTTAGGAGCATAGATTCGCTCCATGGCAACGGCTGCGCGCTGATCAGCAATGTCTTTCTGGCCTTGAATACGCGCTTCGTTGGCCTGCTGATTAGCAGCAATACGTTGTTGATCTAGCTGCAGGCTCTGTTGTTTGGCCTGAATGTCTGCTTGGTCCTTAACAGCGCGTTGCTGAAGCTCTTGTGCTTTGAGCGCCACAACTGGGTCTTCGCCTTGGCCTTCTCCAGAAAGCTGACCTTGCACAGACTTCATCTCGATCATGTACTCGGCGACCTTAATAGAGATCATTGCCTCACGTTGCAAGTCAGAAATCATTCTGTCTGGGTCTTCACCGTACTCCATAAACAGTTCTGCCTCAGTGGCCTCTTCCGCTTTCAAACGAATGTGCTGCAAGATGTGTTTTTGCAGTTCTGCCGCGGCTAAAGGGTTGGCCTGCATAAGAGGAGATAAGCCCATCATTAAGTGAGAGGCAATATGGGCGTCATGCTGTTGACCGGCAAAGGCTTTGAGCTCTTTGCCATCGGCCACTTCCATATTCTCGCTAGCAGGGTCCTTAGGCATCTGGTTAGTTTGGACTTTAAGAATGCCGTCAATGTCACGCACGTTCATTGCCTGATAGACGCGGTAATACGCCTCATACATGTTGTGCATCTGCGGCGCACTTTGCGCTAGCTGCAGTTGAGTCTGTGCGAGAGTAATGCGTTGAGCAGCAGAGAATACATTGGGGTCCGCTACGGGCAATACAGCGACCATGTGGGAAAAATCTGCCTTTTTTACACATCTAGACGCTCCGGGCACGTCATATGGGTAATTATCGGGTAAATATTGCCCAAATCCATGCGCCAACATCTCAAATTCTTGCGTCTGAGCGTAGTAAAGGCGCTTATGAACCGCTGACATCACCATAGAGCCACGCTCAAGCAAAGCCAGTGTAGTACCAACAGCAGCCTGTTGATTTCCATCACCTACCTGCATATCAGCAATGCCTGCAAGGCGTCTTCCCGCGTCTACAGTGAAGCCAAGAAGGGTAAATAGCGTCTGGGAGGGCTCTTTATAGGGCAATGGCAGCAAAGAAGACGTCAATTCAGCGCCGCCGGCGTCAATATCCCGCCATTCGCCCGGCTGAATAGGCCCATCCTCGTCTGCAATGCGCGCTCCCTTGGCTTTGAAGCCCGCAGGGAGGTTAGCTAGCGTTCCGGCGTCAAGAAGTTGACGCAGTGCAGAGGTTGCGGTCTTAGAAAGGCCACCAATTAGGTGTACAAAGCCCAAACCGTAGGCTCCGGGTCCTTCTACAAGCACATAATGCACGAAATACTCGCGTCGGCACTTGTATTCGTCGTCTTCTAGCCAGTTACGGCGGACGCTGACTACTTGGCCGCTGTTTTCGTCCAATGTAACGACGTAAGGAACCTTAATTCCAGTCGGTTCGCCACTTTCATCTGTGTCTTCAAAGCCCAAAATGTCCAAATCTATCTGGAACTCGAGCAAAAATATCTCTTCGGGCTCGCCTGTCTCGACTAAACCAGTAACTTTGTCAATAGAATAGCGGATTTGATCGCCACCAAGCGGATTTTCGCTTGGCTCAACAGTCACATCGCGGTATTCGCCGGCCACAACACGCTTTCTGAACTCATTTGAGTCCATAGAAATGCGGTGGGTAATTCTTGGGCACTGAGAAATGACGCTCGAGCCGTTGTAAGGGATATAAAGATCGTCAGGAAGAACCAAACGACTGACCATACGGCCAAGTTGTTCATCATAATAAACCTTTTTAAACGCAGAACCGCCGTATCCGACGTAGAAAAGTAGCTGATCGAATTCCGGCGTGTACTCTTTCATGACCGAAGTGATCTGATAGTTCATAAAATCTTGAACACGCGAGGCCTGTTGGACCTTATCGAGCGTTTCTTTGCCCAAAGTTTGCGTGCGGACAGGGCCGCCGGCGGGCATAAGCTCTTTAAATGCCTGCGCTTGGAATTGAACGATAGACTCTGTAAGCATCGGGTGGACCGCGCCTGCAGCACCACGGAACGGACGTGTGCGGTCTTCGATCTTAAGGCCCAGAAGCTCCATACCCTTGGAGTACATGTCTTCCCAGTCAGAACGCGAAGACTTATCCGCCTCGAATAACGCCAAAAGGTCCAGAGAAATCTGGTTTAGCTCGTCTTCGTCGATAACCTCGGCAAGGTTGCTGTAAAAATCAACGTCATCATCTTCACTTATTTCAACGACAGCGCTACCATCATCCTCAAGAATGACCTCGATGTCCGTCTCATCCCCCATCATTTCGTTGATGTCGGTTACCGGAGCTAGATTTACAACCTTGTCTATTGGCATAACACTATCCGTTTTATTGTCTTTTATTCGTGAAGTATATTAAAATACACCCTGAATAAAAGAAAGGAGAATTAAATGTTTAACATTACTCACTATTTTGAGTGGAACAATACAGCCGCAGTTGTTGGTAATGTCAACGATACTGAGGCTACAGGGTTCTTTTTAAATACCAAAGGCGAATGGAGCAGGGCTACGCCTCTTGGCATCCTTGAGTTCTTTAATGCCGGTAGTGAAATGGACAAAGACACCTTTGAAAAAAACTTTGGTGTAATTGGTCAAGACTTACCTGCTTTGCCTACTTTAGCTACGTAGCCTCCCCTTTTAAACTTAGGGATAAGCTCTTCTACTATCTTAGGATCGGCCTGATCCGCAACGCCTCCGTAAAGTTGGCGTTGCGCTTCTTGCATGTTTTCAAATCTGCGAATATGAGTCTGAGGAATGTTTTCTTTTCCTCCATACCTTTCAATTAACTTTCGCTCAACTTCGTACAACCTATGGCCTTGTCCTTCAGATGCTCTAACCATTTCTGGTGTGACAAGCTGAATTTCACCTAGCAGACGCTCACCGTTAGGTCCTGTGTACATTACATTAAGCTTTCTATCAAAGTAACCATTGCCGGGAATAACTTGGAAGCCTCTGTCTACAGAAGGCATCTTGTCCGCAATCATTCGTGCAGCGTTTTCTGCTTCTTCTGCAGTGTTAATTAAGATTCGAGTACGGATAGGGTCGGTAATAGTCTCTAGCTCGTAATTTCGGTTAATTTTATCTTTAAGGCTCTTCAGCCCCTTAACTCCAAACGTCTCTATCTTCTCAAGACCTAATTTATTCGTTACCTCACGAATCTCATCTTGGAAGCTTGGACCAATCCTTTCTGCCCTAGCCACCATTTCTTCAGGAGTTTTAATATCCCCTTGATGAGGGTAGATGCCTTTGTAGACTTGTTTGAATTTACCTGAGCGGTCTTCTAAGTTTACAAATTCCTGAGCTTTTACAGGTGCTCCTGACTCTGGGACCCTTACAGGAGATTCTGGCACTTGGGCCGTGGTCGGCGCTATCTCATCCAACATGCGTGCGGACTGAGTCGCGGCTGTTTCTGCCGCTTCGATGCCTGCCTTAGCAGTGCGCTTAGCTGCTCGAGCTCCCATGCCGGCTAACGGCACTGCACCCGCCATGGACAACGCGACTATCTGCTCGTACATCCTAGCAGATTCCGTGTCCCCCGCAGCGCGGGCCTCGTCGGCAAGATCAGAATACTTATCAACGTCCATGCCTGAACGTATCTCACCTGTTACAGGCGCCATGTCCAAGGCAAAGCCTATGGGGTCTTCTCCGGCGCTTTCCTGTATAGCCCCGCCAAGGCCAAAAATATCTGTTAGTACTTTTGCAGAAGGCGACTGGCTCTGGAATACATCCTTGCCATAGCCATAAATGCTAGAGGGGATTCCTTTAGCGCCGCGAAGCAGGTTCGCTAGCATGCCTGCACTTTCAGTGTCACCCTCGGCAGTAAGCTCTTCACTGCCCTCAAGCTTTTTTACTTCGCCGCCCTCCGCGTAAGGTCTGCCGTACCTAAAGTCGACAGGCTTTACGGTCATCGGGTCGTTCAGCGAACCTGTTGAAACATTAACGCCTCGCATGTCCTCAGCGTACATAGGCACTTCTTCGGCAATCTCACTGTAGCCCGTGGTCCCCGCAGGGCGAGCCCCGAACCGCGTGCCGAACTGTGCGTAGTTAGACGCTTCCTGTTGCCCTTGCTGATTCGCCTGCTGTTGCATCAGTGCAAAAAGCTGTGAGCGTGACAGGCCACCACCGTAGCTGCCTGTTTGAGACAGAAGTGGCGCAAACGCTTGATACGCTTCTTCGTTACCACCAACCAACTGACGCAAGTCCTGCGCTGCACGGCCTTGGGTATAACGGCCTAGCGTGCCAGTAGACATCAACGAACGAGGTCGGCCAGTGACTGTAGGCGGTGTCCAACTGAATCCTGATCCGGTGGCCGAGAGCAACTTAGCAGCAGGCGTGTAGTCAAAACCAACAAGGTTGCCATACTGATCAAGGACCTCGGTCCTTGGTGCGCTTTCCCTGAATGCTACATCCAAAGCAGGCTCGCCGGGAGCAAACACGCTTGGATCAAAGTCAATCGGCTGATAAACAGTAGGCGGCACGTACTCAGGTTGTGTCTGAGGGAACTGAGTTTGGGGGAACGGGTCAACAATAACTGGTGGGTCCGGCTCCTTTGCAGCAGGCACGTTGAACAGGATACTCGGATCAACGCCCGCCGCTAATATGTCTTGGAATGTGTAACCTCCCTGAATAGCAAGGGCCTGCGCTTCACGGCGTTCATTCTCGTCTATTACGCCGTCGGCCATGAGTCCTGCGACGTAGTTCTGTGCCTGAGTGTAGAAAGGCTGCATGTCCTTCCCTACAAACGGGGCGGATTCATATGCAGAGGCTACCGTTGATGGAGTAGAGAACGCAGTAACAGGAAGCGGGGCGCCGGAGGTGAAAATCGCATCAATAGTAGATTGCTTTACGCCTGCATCAAGAGCATCTTCTACAGTAACGCCTGATTCCAAAATGGCGTTGTAGGCCTTGGCGGGGTCCCACGAAGAAGGGTCCTCGGCGATCTCACCAAGAATTCGCTCTTCAGCAGCCAAAAGGGCGTTATTGGTGGCCATGGCCTCAGCGTAGGCCTGATTTGCTACGTCCCTTGAAATACCGAGTGAGTCCGCAAGAGAGCCTAGGTCTGCGCCAGTGGTATTGATTTTAGTAGCAATAGCTTCCAACGAGGCATTAGGATTGCTATTAATAAAATCCAATACGCTTTGGTTAGCAGAGGCGACTGAGCCTCCGTCGGCCATACGAACAGGAAGCCGTGAAAGCATTTCTCGTGCAGATTGGTTGGCCATGCGGAGGCCCTCGAAAAAGAGTTATTGTTTCGCTAGTTTAGGGCTAATAATACTCTGGCACAAGTCCCTCAGTTTCATCATCTTCATCCTCGTCGTCATGCAACTGAATGAAGTTACCCGCACGAAATCGCATCAACGCCTGAGTGGTACTATCCACTAAGTCATCGTTGTCGCCATTTGGGAATGCAGCACACTCTTCGATGAGCTCTTCCGCCCACTGCGTTTCAGGTGCCCAGACCATACCGGACTCGAGAATAGGTGCAACAGAGTTGGCCCGTGAGACTTTGTCCTGACCTGCACGGCGCCCGCCGGGTGAATACATGGTGACAGGAATACCTAGCCTACGCAGTTCTTGCTGAAGCGTGATCCCCGTTGCCTTTGCCTCGATCAACACATTATCCGGCTGCCAGTAGTCATACTGGTCCTTGGCAATACGTTTGAGTTCAGGAAAGTCCCAACGACCCTTACGCACATCAATTAACAAGATGCTTGGTCCGTCGTCCTCGGTCGGATAGAAAACGCCCCACGTCGTAATGACAGAGAAGTCCGCCGTCTCCTTTTTCGAATAGGCAGTATCGTAGGATTGGATGATGTACTCGAGCCGCGGCATGTAGTCCTTTTCCCAGACACGCCACCACTCACGTTTCAGGATTGCGCCTTCATCCGCCGTGGGCCGCTGCTGATACATCGCGTTCCACTTCTGAATGGACATAGAAGCACGGACCGCGCGCAACTCGTCAAGTTGCCAGAAACTCGGCCAAAGGGCACGTTCGTTAGGTTCGCCCTCATCGAAGACGGCAGGAAACTCGATAACCTCCCACTGGTCCGCATTGCTGTTAGACTGAGCTTTGAGTAGTCGGGCCGTTAGGTCCTTGGTTCCCCACCTAGTCATCACAATAACAATAGCGCCGCCCGGCTGCAATCGAGTTCTAGGGCCAGAGGTGTACCAGTCCCACGCATTGTCCAGAGCTAGCTGAGACGCCGCGTCCTGCTCAGAGTGGGGATCGTCGATGATCAACATGTCCGCACCGCGGCCCGTCATTGCACCTCCGACGCCCACGGCAAAATATTCACCACCATCGTTAGTGTCCCACCTTCCGGCGGCTTTACTATCGGCCTTCAAGGCAACTTCAGGAAATACTTCTTTGTATTTATCGAGGTCCATGAGGTTACGCACTTTACGGCCGAAGCGGACAGCGAGCTCGCCGGTGTGCGTTGCCTGAATGATCTTGGTGCTTGGACGACGGCCCATGATGTAGGCCGGAAGCAAGTAGGATGCAAATTCAGATTTCGTGTGTCGAGGCGGCATGTTGATAATCAAGCGCTTCAACGTGCCGTTGGCAATACGGTCAAACGCCGCGGCCATCTTTTCGTGGTGGCTAGACAGGATGGCTTCAGGCCATACGTAGCGTGAAAAACCAAGAAAAGTATTTTGTGCTTTCTCTTGGCCCTCTAGCATAGCTAGGCGGTACTCTAGTCGAAGACGTTCGGCTTCGATGTCCTCAGGGGCAGCGTTAGGTAGCATGTGGTTCCTGTTCTTCTTTCTGTTTGACTATGCTTAGTATAGCAGCTTCTTGCTCTTCTTCCTCATAGGTCTCGATAAAGGCCACGGTTTCCATGACCTCTTCTACGCTATATCGGCCTCGAGTGTATTTCAGTATTGCCAGTATTAACTGGGTGTAGTTGTACTCTTCCATGCAAAACCCATTTTCAAAAAATTTGCAAAAAAATTTTGAGCGATTTGATTCTTAAACAAAAGGGGGTGGGTTGCAAGGATGTTCCACGTGAAACAAAAAGGGCAAAACTGTTTTGGGCCAAACTATTTATACGAAATCGGGCTAAAGAGGCGCCGCCAGACGCCGCGGCCGGGATTCGCGCCCCCCGTCGAACGAGCGTTCGTTTGACGATCCGAATCGGCACCAAGGGACCCGCTAATTCCGGTAATCATAATTACCGGAATTAGTGATTCGTTTAAAATCAAGCACTTAGCTGTTTCCGAGGCCCGCGAACCGCGCAAATCACTACATCTTGTGTTCGCCATGGTTCGGGGATGGTCACCCTCGGGTCATGGCCCACGCGCCGAGGGGCGGGGTCGGGCCGAAATCCACCGGGGCCGGCCCTGCCCGAGCCCCCTTTCCTAGTTTACGTACAGGGCGCTCACGTCACGTTCTCTCCGAGGCAGTGGGTAAGGAAGGCTCACGCCTAGCGTCGCTCCTGCGAGCTCTCAGCCATCATACGATGCAGGTGGCGAGATTTACCAATAGTTGGCGAAATTCGCCACTCGTGACACAAAAAAGGCCCGGCGTGTGGGCGCCGGGCCAATACGTTACTTCTCAAGGGAGTTACATACGCGACAACTGCTCGCGTAACGCCTCCCAGTTAACGCTATCGTGAGGCCACTCGTCAAGGGGGCGACAGCTACTTTATGAGCTTATACCTCAGCTCATGCCAGTCAACGTCGTCGTAAGGCCACCAAGCAAGCGGCTCAGCGTCGACGCCTTGGCCGTAGAGGTCTTGGCTTTGGCGGCCGTGGTAAAGCAGCAGCTTAGCGTCACTGGCTTTCGTCGTGCCCGTCTTCTGGTGCAGCACTAGGATGAATACCGGCAGGTCCTCCATCCCATGGCTCAGGTTGAAAGCTATCTGGTGCGGGCTCAACTTCACCCTGCGGCCGCTCTTCACTACCTTCAGCTCTATCATCACGAACCTCTGACCGAGCAGCCCCACTATGCAGTCCGGTATCCCCAGTCCCACCCGACTCTCCAGTCTCGTGATCATCGATTTCGGCAAGTTCTCCTTCACTTTCTGGTACAACAGACTCTCTGGACCTCTGGCCATCACGCATCTCCTCAATCATCGTTTTAGGCTTTTCCTCGAGCTCATCTGGCGTGACGTCAATCAAAGTCTGCGGCGGGGCGCCGTATAGGGCTTTAATTTCTTCAAGCTTGCGCCTTACTTCGTCCTTGCTCATCGAGTCGATAGTGCCGTGCCTGATTTCTTTGCGGTCAATGTAGATGGTCCCTAGTGCTTGGCCTCGACGATACTCGGCCGCTACTGCGGCGCTGTAGTTGCCGGCGTCCAAAGCGGCGTCACGAATGATCTGAAGATCGCGCATATGCCTGTCGAAGTTCGTCACGTACTTTGCAGATAGCTCACGCCGATACTCTTGGATCGCTGCGACTACCTGCGGGTAGTATTTTGGGTTCGTAAGCTTATTGGCTTGCGCCTGAGCGTTTTTCTCAGGGTAGCCTGCCCGTATGGCTGCCTCTCTCAGAGTAACGCTCCCGTCGCCTGCGACGAGCTCTTGCACGAACTTCCACTGCTGCGGTGAGACTGCGTTCTCCTGTTCCTTCAAAGGTTTCACCGGCTGCGCCAAACGCTCTTCCATTTTGTCCATTTTCGCCGACTTCACCGGCACAGTGTTGAACAGCTCTTTCATTCGCTTGCTCATGCGACTCTCCTGCAAATCCAAACGCCTTCTCGGTTAGGCCGTACCGTAAACTTACGGCCGACACTTCGAGCGTTTCGGTAGAATGTCTTAAGGGCGTTTCTGGCCTTCTGCGCGTCCTCAGGGCTCATGAGAACGAGAAAGTCTCCGACTAGCATGCCCGAGAATGGATAGCGTTGGATTCGTCCCGATACAAGCTTTGACAGGGTGTGCTGCTTGGGCACTATCCCCGTCGTCGTACAGGGCTCGTCGTAGAGTTTAGGCATCAGGTCCTCCTAAGGGTGTTAGGGCAGGGAATGTACTCTATAGGGGTGTTTACAGTCAAATTCAACGCTTCTATAGAGGTGTAATCTACAAAAAAATATTTTTCACTACTGAAATAGACCGCGCGCGATGAATCTAAAATTTACATCATTACACCATTACGTCTGTTAAAACATAGACGTAATACTAACGTAATAGATAAGCTATTGATTTTAAATAACATCTACACCATTACGTCTATAGAGGTGTTATACGTACATAAAAAAATAAAACTCTTTTTTTTCAGATTACACCTCTATAAGGGCTTTTCCTTCAATCTGACCCGTGGTCCGTGGTCCATGCCACTCGAACCCGCATAAAATAAGGCCTAGAGCGCCATACAGGCCCTTACAGCAACGAAAATCTCGCCGTAATACCTTCACCCCTATTTCCATGCAAAAACGCCTGAAAGCCGCTCTCCACGGGCCTTTCAGGCATTCACCCCGTTGCCATTACGCCTCATTACGTCAAAATTCAGTGTAATGGCCAAAAACGGGTGTAGTTTCCGGTAACGTAATGCAACGTAATGTAGAAATTAACGTCAGAAACCCAGTGCCATTTCCTCCGTTTTGAACGCTCTCTCGAGCGCTCCGTCGATCATTTCGCACCACTTGTCATAGCCACACTGGTTGAGTGCGTAGACGTAGATTGACTCGACGTAGGGGTCGCCGGCGAAATAGAAATAGCCTTCTCCTTTGACGAACTCGAGGTCGAGGTCTGGGTAACGTGCCTGTATGTAGGCGTTGAGATTTTTGATTGTCGCTTTCATGTCTGTCTCCTGTATTGATGAAGAGGTGTCGTTTACTGGATTCGGGCCTCGATTAGGGCCCGAATCGCGGCGGATTAACTAATCGTACCAACCTGCGCGTGATGCTTCGCTTTCAACAACGGCATCATTGTATACATCCTGAATACCCCAAACGCATTGTTCAAGTATCTTTAACGCTTCTGCATAAGAGTTACAGCCCCAAACTTCATCGTGGCTTTTACTCCACACCTTGTAAGTACCATCACCATTGTCACCAATCTGAAGTGTCTCGATAATTTTCATGTCTGTCTCCTGTATGGGGTTGGTTAGTCTTGGCCGGCTCCACCAAAGCCGTCGTCATCAATGAATTGCTTGGCGTGGGCAACGATTTCGGCGAAAGTATATTCGTCGTAAGCATACTCCCAGAAATCATAACAACCATTGTAAAGCTCTACCTCAACCACTTGGCCGTCGTCGAGGATGTCGGCGATCTTGGCAAAGCGTTTCTTGCCAAGGGCAGTTTTGAATTTTGCGATGTTAAAAGCCATGGGCTTTCTCCTGTATGGGGCCCCCGTAGGGGCCGTGGTCCGTGGTTAGTCGTACTCGTAAAGCAGGCCGACGCAGAAGCTACCACCTTCATACTCGCAAGTATCGTTCCTTCGCATTTCGCCGATTACTTCACCCTCGGCATTTAGGAAAGTAGCTACGACTGGATTTTCGTCGTCGAAGTTGTAAGGCTCGATTTTGTTTTTAATGTTTTCCATGGTCTTTCTCCTGTATCTGGTCGGGGCCCCTCCCCGACAACAACTGTAGAATACTCGAAGTCAGGGTTACGGTCAACTACTTTTCACTACTTTTTTCTATTTAATTGGTTTTAAATTGTTTCAATTTTATTCTAGGTCCTCCCCAAGATACTCGAGACCTTGGTCCACGTTCCCCTCCTCAAAGCCTTCTACCTTCTGGACCTCAGCAAGCCACTTGGCGTTTTTCTTCAGGGCGTTGGCTGAGATTGATTTGTAGCTGCCGTAACGGTAACCCCGGACGCAGCTAGTATTGTGCCGCCATTGTCGCTCAGAGGCTCCTGTGTTGGGATCGTGAGCCACTATGACCATGTACACAGCACCGGCAGGCATGCGGTAGGCGATTAGGGCGCGGTCCTCGATAGTCGCTAGGACTTCGCCCTCTCTCCAAGCTTGGTTGGCCCAGAATTCTACCCGGCGGCCGACTGCAGGCCGTGCCTCCTTGGCCTGCTTCTCTTGACGGTGTTTTTTGATAGCGGCTTGGGCCTGAGCTTGGTACTCAGTGTAGCCAGTGCCATCTTGCCAGTCAGACCAAACGGCGTAGAAGTGATCCGCACCATCCATGTAGTCAGGTCCGTGGAGAGCGCGCTGTTTCTCGCTGACCTCGATTCGGCCCTGCTGTCGGTAGAGGGGCTTGCTGACGTCTTCACCGAAAGCGAACAGGTGGTATTTTTTGCTGTTGTAGTTGCACTTGATCTTGACGATTTCGACATTCTCACCGAGCTCAGCGAAGAGCTTCTGTGCTTTCTTCTGGTAAGCCTTAGGAGTTGAGTTTGGTGCACCGGGGCGGTACTCAGCGTTAGCGATGATTTTCAGCATGTCTTTCTCCTGTATGGGGTTGGTTAGATTGAAAGTTCGCCTTCAGCTACAAGAGCCTCGAGTAATGTAACTGCCATGGCGCGAGTGTCTAACCATCTACCGATTCTTTCGCCTGTTTGAGTGTTAGTAATATTCCACTCGGTTGAACCTTTCCATAATTCAATATGCTCGGCGCCTTTTACTACCCATTGCGCTGCTTGGTTACCCAGTCCGTTTCCGAGCCATTCTGCGTCTTGTTTTTTAATGAGTTTGATCATGTCCTTCTCCTGTATCCGGCGGGGCCACTCCCCGACAACAACTACAGCTTAATCGATCTAATTCTAAAAAACAACACTTTCGACCACTTTTTTCTACTTATTTTTACCTTAATAAATTCAACAGCTTACAGGCCATGGACAAAATTATGTGCAGTTTTTTGAGGGTTGGCCCCCGAAGGGGCCGGTTGATTAGAAGTTGAAATCGTAGAAGGCGTAAGGCTTTTCGCTCAGGCCGAACCTTAAGCCCTTGTATCCCCAGTCGCCGTTTTTCTTCTTCCTGATCCTGATCACTCCGTTATCGGGATTGCTTGCGTAAGTGACTTTCTGGTCCCTCTGGTTGGCCACATGTCCGAAGAAACCGCCGACGTACTGCTTCAGGTGAGCGATGTTGTGTTCACTATCCATCTTCCTGACTTCGATAGTCTTGTCGCTGATCACCTTAACGATCTCATAGGCGTCGACATCAGTGTACATATAGTGGCAAGCGTACTTATATTCGACAACGTCCTCGACGATCCTGTAGGCCTTCTTAGCCTTGAGAGCGGCGATGTGGGCAATGGCCTCTTCACCCTCAGGATTTGTTTCGGCGAGGAACTTACACCACTCTGCCTCTTCCTTGGCTAAGCACTCCTCCGCCTCGGCAAGATCAGTGAACTTGTTTCTTTCGCACCCCACCCATTCCCACTTGCATTGGTTAGCAGGTTTCCACTCGCCGCTTTCCCAGTTGTTAGGATGATAAGCTTGGACTTGGTAATAAGTAACTTTGATCATGTCTGTCTCCTGTATTGATTAACTAACCTACAAACGAATAGTAGCACATCCAGGGAACAAAACAATACCTGGGAACCACTTTTTTTTACTTATTTTTACTCCCAAGTATCCCATGGCCCGTGGTCCTCGTCGCTCGGCACATCCCGGTAGAATATGTGGTCCCCAATGACGGCCGTGGGCCGCATATAACGCGCCCAGTCGGGCTGTACGTAGTAGGCATGGTAATGGGTTGCGTAGCCTGTAACGTCGCTTATGAAGCCTCCCATGGCCCCTGAAGCGATCCATTTAGCCACTAGAAAGGCTCTTTGGTCGGTAGGCGTGTCGGGCAGGCCGTCGCAGTAGAACGAAAAGGCGCAGCGGTGCCGGGTCTCGCCGCCGGCGGTGACAACACCACAAACAGTGTCGGGAAAGCGTGGATCGTAGACTCGCTCGAGCACCACCTGTGCCACGGCGAGCTGACCCTGCAGGTCTTGGTTGCGTGCCTCGAAGTAGATCGCGGTAGCGAGACACATCAGAGCGGAGGTAAACATCAGCGGTGCTCGATTGATGCTTCGACTTCGTCGAGCAGTTGCTCAGCAACTACCACCGCCTCTCTGGCCAGTTGGTCCGTAGAGCGACTGTGTTTTGCAAGCAGTGCGTGCAGGGCCACGGCCGAGACCGTGGTGAGTAAGATTTTGTATTCATCGTGCGTCATAGCATTCCCCTTTCTTTTAAAATTTTGTAGTTAGCTTTGTGCGCGGCTTCGATTTCTTTTTTGTTCTGTCCGCTGTACGGGACCGCGAGGTTTTCTGTGATCAACGCTGCATTAATCGTGAGCTCGCCGTCGATCTTGATCGTGCCAAGGTACCGGCCGAATTTTCCTTTCTCTTTCGTGGTGAGCTTGTAGGTGCCGCCTTCGTGCAGCATCTGCATCACGAATCCTTTGGCAAGTAGCCCCGCCTTTTTTTCGATAGCGCTTCTCGAGCGGCACTCGGGAGTATCCACGCCGTAAAGACGAATACGCTCACCACGACGCCAAGTATCAAAGCCAAGATCAATATCAACGACGATTGAGTCACCATCTATTACCCTCACAATCTTACAGTTGTACTCGTACATTTATTTCTCCTCCGGCCAGTCTGCCGGTTTTTCCTCTCCAAGCACCCATTCGCTAAACTTCCGGGGTTCGTCAACCCTTATTTTTATCTTGGACAACTGCTCGCTGAAATCTACGTCAATACCATAAAAACGCTCAGCGATTAAAGCTACAGCGTCCGCTTCTTCCGTAATTTCGGCAAGCTCATCAGCGTCTAATCTTCTACCCGCAAGGGCCAGCGCGTTTAACGCGGTAGTTGTGGTTTTTATAAGAAAAAATATTTCTTCGAGATCTTTAGCAGCAGGCGGCTCTTCGTCTACCGTCACCTCGGCTTCTGTTTCAATCCACACCTTCGCCCCGCAAGAAAGCGGTTTTTCGGGGCTGTAAACTACGGTGCTTGGGCCCTGAATCGAGACCCGATTACACTTGCGATTTTCTTTGTAGGTCTTAACCGTAAGCACGGGAAGGTCAGCACCCTTAGCGTTGGCGCGGATGTGGTGCTGATTGACGTGTATTCGTGTTTTCATTTTTGCCCCAACCTGCGTTGACTGTATTTTCGTGGGGTGATTCCAACTTCAACGACGGCCTGTTTTGGTCGCAGGCTGTTGTACTTTGGAGTTACCTTGTATCTGCCATCCTTCAGCAGAAAAATAAATTGACGTACGCGCTCATCATCGGCGCACCACTTAGCCTCTTCGAGCGCGTCTTTAAACTTATCAAAAATAATCGTCATAATTATTTAGGTGTAATGGTTACGGATAAATTCTTCGAGCTTAAGGTGTGACCTTGGCCCGTGGTCCCCGATACGCTGACCGTGACGGTTTCTTTTTTATTCCCGAATATTCGGTCAAAATTCTCGTCGAACTTTTCTTTGCTCACGCTAAGTGGGCGTTGCTTGCTACCCTTTCCCATAGATCGATCCTTCTGGTCTTATTAGATAATTGATGTCGCCTTTGTGAGCACTCTCACCGGCTGCGAGTTTAGTTATCGTTCCGCCCTTAGCGAGAAACTCTTTGGTCTGCCTTTTAATTTCTTCGCGGAGTTTCTCTTTATCCTTTGGCGTTGGAACGTCGATCTTTGTCATCATGTAACTGCTCTCATAATGGGTACGCATAATTGACCGACTCTTCATTAACTGAAAGAGTCACTGCGCCGTTTTTCGTGTGGAATCTTTCTGCCATCTTGGTTTTAGGTGACATAGTTATGACCCGTGGTTCGTGAGTCTTGGATGCCAATTCAAGCAGAGCTTGAATCAGTTTACTACCCGCACCTTGTTTATAGGACCACAGCGAGTAGGGAACGATGATGTCACCGGCTATCGTATCGTTAGCGATGGTGATCAGGTCCGCTTCGGTTTCGGGCAGGAACTCGGCAAAGGCTAAACAGGCCACGGCCTGTATGTCTTCGTCCTCGATCCACCCGTACACCAAGAAGGGCTCTTGAAATCGGCGACGTGCATCACCGAATAGAAAGGGCGAGCGGACCGGATCGTCTTCGATCAGTCCGACGTTAAGCTCAGTTAATTTTCTCAGCATCAGGCCTTCCCAGTTTAAAAGCAGAGACACGAGCTTCGTAGTTGAGCTCGACTAAGTCTTTAATGGTTTTATCAGGATCATCGAGAGCATGTTTCAGGGCGTCGATAATTTTAATCTTGTCGACGAGCTTCATTAAATCAAAATGCTCGGCGGCCATTTCCTGAATATCTTTTTCGTGCTCTGTCATTCTGCTCTCCAAATGCGGATGCCTTCGTTCTCTTTACGGGCGACGAACTTTTGATTCCAACGTCGGCCAGTGGTCATAGCTGCGCGGTAAGCGCGGCCGTTGATCGTTTCATCCTCGAAGTAAACGCTGTCGCCAATGTCCATGTCAAGGAACGGGTATTTACGTGCGCGAGTAGACTCGGGCAATGGAACATTTTTTTCGATCTTCATTTTTACTCCTCACAGTTAATTGAAGGGTCATAGTCGGGCCATGTCCCGTCTGCCACGAACTCACAATATTGCTCAGCGTGGCGCTCGGCTTCCTCTTTATCAGCGTTGCCGGCGAGCCCAAAAGCTACAACCAGAACGGCTAAGACAAGATAAGATTTGATTAACAAACTATTTCTCCTGTATCACGCAATTAACTTAAGCGCTTTCCTGTACCTTTTGATGAGCTCGTCAGGGATAGCAGTTGTGTCGACTAAGTGGTCTTCAAGGTCCGCTATCTTTACCGCTCTAGCGATGGCATTGCCGCTTTTCTTTACCTTCATCACGTAGTCCATGTAGGGCTCACCGGGAGCCCTAGTCAGAACAGCAACAGCGTCGGCAATCTCGTTGCCGAACAACTTTCGAAGCATGCCCACAGTAGCGGCAGTGTCTTCGACGACGTCGTGCAAGTAAGCAACGGCAATAACAGTAGGGTCGTGACCTTTGGCCTTGACGGCTTTGGCTACATTGGTCAAGTGACCTTTGTAGTAATCAACACCGGCTCGGTCGGTGTCGCCCGCGTGGTAAACACGGGCGATCAATTTAGCCAGTAAAACATTTACTTTCATTACGCAGCCTCTTTTATGAATTCGTATCGATCAGCAAAGTCTCTGAGCAACTGATCCTTGAGTCCTAACACTAGGTTGTAGGCGTCTGACTTTAGGTAGTCAGGGTGTTCGCAGGCCTGATAGTCGTAGCAGAATAGGACCTTTTTAACCTCAACAAGATCGTGGTAGTCATAACGCTTAGCAGCAGCGAGTTTGACCTCGGCTAGGAACTCTTCGAGAGTGCCGCAGAGGAACCCACCGGCAGGACCGTACTTGGGATAGAGCGCCTCGAGAGAGTTGATGTTTTCCTTGGCAAGTATCAGAGCGATGTCGGCCGCGTTCTCGACGGCGATGTACTCTTTCTTGGCAAGGTTGACGAAGTGACGTGGCGCGCCGGGCTTGAGGGCGTACGCTGCAAGCAGGGCGAAGTCTTCGGGGTTGCATAGATAGGCTGACATTTTCTTTCTCCTGTATCGGTTAATTAAAACTACAACGTAATACTAACACACTGAGCGATAAGTGCAACTACTTTTTACTACTCCTACCTTTTAATAATCGATGGATTAACTTAGCTTCTTTGGCCTTGATCCGTGGGTCTTTCTTAATGGCCTTGTCCACGGCTTCTTTGTTGTACTTTGCCATTAGGCTGCATTCCTCCACTCGTAGTTGAAGTATTTTTTGTCAAGCAAAACATCCCTGACGCGCTCTCTATCAATAGAGTCGCCATCGAAAGGAATATCGCCCTTGTTCATCACGTAACAAGTAGCAATCGCCACATCGGCTTTCTTAGCGCCGAAATCATAAACACCGCCGGGACCGTAAAAATCCATGACGTAATCAACAAACCCAATAAAATCAATCATCTCTTTCTCCTGTATGTGGCCCCCGAAGGAGCCGTGATTAAAGGCTAATAATCCCTATAAGAATCTGCTTCCGCCTGACGATCTGCAAAAACTTTCACAATACGTGATAGCTTACGTATTGCTCCCAACTTAGACTTTGCTCCTACGATTGCCTCTGCAATATCCTCGTCTGACCAACACTCAACAATATAATCCCATCCGCCTTTTTCGTAATTCGCTTCGGCATACTCTCGAACTTCTTTAACTAAATCAATCATCTCTTTCTCCTGTATGGTGTCGGCCAACCCGACAAGAGAATGGTCTCATACTACGAGACCATTTGCAACTACTTTTTTATACTTTTTTCTACCTACTCAAGAAATCGTACATCTCTTGAGTTTCGAAGCGATCCATGACCCTCATCGCGTCAGGGACTCGCTCCCCTACAATTTTCTCTAGGGCCCTTATGACCGTTGACGGCACTACGGCATAGACACCGTCGAACATAGGCCCTACAACGCCCTCAGGGCGCTCTACGGGCTCGAGGTGATACCCGAACTGCGGTCGGTAAACAAACTTGTACAGGGGTCGCTGTTCGTTGGGCTCGTGAGTAGCGTAGTGCTTGGGCAGCTCGACTCCGGCGCTTGCGAGGTCCAGAGTAATGTCTTCTTTGCCGTACGACGCAGAAAGCTTGCTGCCGCCGTAGCGTGAGTTCATGATTTGTGCGAGGTTAAAAGCCATGTTCATTCTCCTGTATGGGTTGATTATCTAGCAAGCTATTCCTGATTCTCGCAGTGCCTTAACGTCTGCATGAATTGATTTAATGTTTTTCTCTTGAGCCTTGATCGCTGCATCAAGGGTCTTGAATGAGCGAATGCGCCCATCCTTACAGATTCTAAAAGGCCTCGAGGGGTTGCTAGTCTCTATGACAGGACCTTGATCTGTGTTGTGAATTACCATGTCTGTCTCCTGTATGGTGTCGGCCAACCCGACAAACACATCGTCTCATATATCGAGACTACGTGCAACTACTTTTTACTATTTTAATGAACTATTTCACTTGCAGGTACAGACGAATTATCGGCATGGTCAAAATTTAATCGCATGGTGATCATGAACTCTTCGCGGCTCATGCCAACCTCCACGGCAGCGTTGCATAGCAGCGAGCTGAGCACGCACATGAGCTCTGGGTAGGTTACGTCCTGATTGTCTTCAACGTGCTCTACAGCGGCCTGTATGGCGTCGTACAGGTCTACTACTGACTCACTAAAATCTTCAAAGGATTTCATCGCTTCAACCACCTCGAAATATCCACCGTCCTTTCCCTTAGGATAGCATCTTCCCAGTGCCTGCAGTCAAAACAAAACCATCCTTTTCGTATTGGATAGCGTTCCTGCCTGTGCTCATCAGGCTCCGAAAAGCCGATTATCTCCACCATTTCTTTGCCACAGGTGCAAGGCTTGCGGCTTAGGTCATCAGTCATAACGCATCGGCTCCACTTTATACTTGCCGACGATGCCATGCTTTGCCTCTACAAGGCGTACAAAGTCCTTAGCAAACAGGTCCGCGGTCTTCATTTGCTTGGCCGCTTCCATATAGACAAGAAGAATCTCCTCGTCGTCTAGCGGCTTCTGGCCCAATAGCAGGGCTTTTAGTCTCTTAAAAATCATATCTTCTCTTAAACCTATCGTGAATTTCTTCAAGGATGTCTGAATCGTCAATGAGCTTACGTTGCAGCCACTCTGCCGGCCGCCCACGACGATCTAGGACCACATAGTCAGCCTCTGAATATCCGTAGAATTCAAGATCACTGTGGCACTGGCGGGGGTCTGCCGACACTGGCGGGTAATACTCATAGTCTAGCACACCGATCTGGCACGGGATTCCGGCCACCTTGTAATCGAAGATCAGCACAAAATCGCTCATGATTTAAATGCCCCCTTCTTCTCGAGCTCGCGTAACGCTCGGCCCTGCACTTCTTCTCTGGAATAACCAAAGAACGTGTGCTTGGTCTTGTTTACGGTTACCATCGCTTTGTACCAGTTGGGTCCTATCTTATAAACGGCCACTTCATTCTCCTGTATCATCTTCAAGCCTCATGATTTCCGACTCGTCGAGAGAGTCGACTAAGTTTACTTTGCGACGTCTGCCTCCCTTTCCTACTACCATCAGGTTAACTGCAGTGATGTCTACCTGTTCGGGTAATCCGAACTCTGCAGGAAGCATGTCGTACTCTACCTCAACGTCCAAGGTCAAGGATGTCTGAAATGTCTTTATCACTACGGTGCTCCTCTTCTAATTGCTTTGCGGCTTCTGGATCGCTTTCTCGTAAAAGAGTCAGGAATCGGTTCAAGATTAACGACGACGCCATCTTCCCGATGGGCACGCGATAATACTTTCCGAGCTCCCTGAGCATTGCGTAGTGTTCGGCTCTGATTATGACCGTGAGCCATGGTTTGGTGCGCGCGCGAGGCGACGCAGGCCGCTTGTACGTAGCGCCGGGGATACCCCCTCGACGCCGTTTAGCACGGGCTTTTTTAGGATTGCCTTCGCTCATTCAAGTCTCCTTTCTGTGAATGTATCATAAGACTAGCTTAATTTATGATACAAATCTACTCTGCTTCTCCCCATGAGGGACCAATCTCAACATCAACCTTACTGGGCACCTCTAATTGCACCGCATCGCGCATGATTTCAGCGGCCGCCTCGGCCTCTTCACGATTCTTTACACTCAGCGCAACCTCGTCATGGACCTGCAGAAGGATGTTGTAGCCTGCTTCATGCAGCTTGAGCATTGCAGCCTTGGTCTGGTCTGCGGCGCTGCCTTGGATTAACCGGTTAAGGCCTTTGTACGTCATCGCCCGGCGGATACGTGCGCCGTATTTTGCGTAAGCTTCTTCGTACGGAAGGGCCTTATTGATGCCCCACTGCATGGGCTCCCACAGTGGGAACCGGCATTTTCGGCCTAGCAGGGTACGAATCGAACCGCCCGAGGCGGGGTACTCGATTCGCTTCTGTACGGCGCTGATCGTGCCTTTCAGGAACGGGACCTTTGAGTGGAATGTCTGGATTAGCTCGCCGGCCTCGTCCGCCTCGAGGTCCAGTTGTACCGCTAGCTTGCCTTTTCCCATGCCGTACATCAGCCCGAGCCCGATAGTCTTCGCCTGCTTACGTGAGATACCTGCCATGTCGGCAACCATTTGGTGAAAGTCAGTGTCAGGGTCTTCGTTGTATGCGTCGGCCATTGTCTCGGCGCCCTGCAGTTGCAGCATGCTTGCGTAGTGTACGAGCAGGCGCGGCTCCTGTGAGCTGAAGTCGTTAGCGGCCCATAGCTCTCCCTCTTCAGGCAGGAACAGGCTGCGGACCATTGGACCAATTACAGGATGACGTGCAGGCACCTGCTGTAGGTTCGGTTGGTTCATGGACAGTCGGCCGGTAACCGTGCCGCCGCCTTCACCGCGCAGTTGGTTTATGTGGGAATGAATCCGCCCGTCGGACTCACTTGCCTCGAGGTAGGGCTGCAGGAACGTGTTGTGTGTCTTATTTATCTCACGCGCCGCAACGATGGCCTTGGCAAGCTTATGATCGCACCCCTCTAAGAATGAGCGCGTAAAGCTCGGTTGGCCCGTGGCAGTTGACGGATAGTCTATGCCTAGCTTGTCAAACGCCTTAGCGATACTCGCAGCGGCCCACATGTCGACGGGTACGCCCGCCTCTTTCTGGATACCGGCGAGCAGTTTCTGCTCGTCTTTTTTAAGCTTCTCAATGAGCTCCTCAGCCTTAGGTCGGTCAAAGCGTATGCCCTTACGGGTGATATTGGTCAGGATGGGGAGCATCTTGGTCTCGAGCTCGAAGATTGACTCGACTTCTTCTGAGCGCAACATGGTCTCGAGGTGATGCCATAACTTCAACGTAAGCGCGGCATCCTGTTCCCCGTACGCGCCGACGTACATTGCAGGCAGTTTCCAGAGCTCTTTCTTGGGATGTACGCCGAAGTCTGCCGCTGCTTGCTTAAGTGCCTCTTCTGACTTTACCTCTTTGAGCATGTCAAAGCCGAGAGAGTTAAGCGCAAAGCTGAAGCGGTTCTCATCGACGAGGCCTGCCGCAATCATCGTATCGATGATCTTGCCCTTAACCTCAAAGCCTGAGGCCAGTAGCCACCCAAGGTCGTACGCTGCGTTGTGCATAACCTTAGGGCATGGCAAGAGCAGTATGTCCTTGATCCATGATTCTACAATCCGCTTATCGAGGTTACCGCCGCCTTGGTGCGCGATGGGGTAATACCCGCACCACCCGTCCACGGCCACCGCATACCCGACGATAAACCCGTCGTTGCGTGGCCAACCGGGCCCGAACTTTTCCATGTTCGGATCGCAGGTCTCGAGGTCGATAGCTATTTCTTTAGCGCCCGACAAGTCTGGAAAGTTTTGGGGAGGTAGCCATTCGCTAACACTAGGAAACATTGACGCTGTCTTATTCAAAATCTAAATCCTTTCTCTTCGTTTTTTGGTAGCACTATGTGCAGCGCGTGTTTGGTTCGCGTGACGCCTACATAAAGCAGTCGGTTTATGTCATCGGCGTTTTTCGCATAATCTTTTGCAAATTTTGGACTGAGGTCCGTGAGCAGTAGAACATTGTCAGCCTCGCCGCCCTTTGCTCCGTGGATCGTGGACAGTTGAATCGGGGGCCGTGAGCCAAGTTTCGCGCCGCGCTTTAGCACAGCGATAAGGTAATCACGTTGATCCTCGCCGATCTTGGTCAGGGCCCTGTGCCATATCTCATCGGTGAGCAGGCCGTGGTTTTTCTTCAGGTCCTCGAGGTTATATAAGAGCTCTGGATTAATAGTCTTAAGCGACTTATGCCCGCGCTTCACTGCAGCGGCAGGCAGGTGC
>Ga0208899_1000871_pt1 | contig 22012 bp, 32 predicted proteins | sample VirMetDEL_Nov_24_FD_184518 | JGI IMG/M metagenome (GOLD analysis project Ga0208899, IMG submission 184518) | Aqueous microbial communities from the Delaware River and Bay under freshwater to marine salinity gradient to study organic matter... | ecosystem: Environmental > Aquatic > Marine >... | reverse complement strand
TTTAAGTTTAGTAGCTAGACCCTATGGCGGTGTTTTTAATGTAAAAGACAGGGTTTTATCAAGTTCAGGTTATAGTACGATTGAATATCCTTACCCTTTAAAATTTACTGAAAAAACAGATATAGAAGTTAGAGCTAAAGCAGACTCGGCAGGCGGAACAGTTACCGTTTCTGCTGCTTTGGATATATTATTAATACAAAATAGGCCGTACCCAGAATAATTATGGCAGAGAAGAAAAAAAGAAAAGCTAAAAACATACCGAGAACAACCAAGGGTAAGGGTGCAAATTACCGTCCTACTAAAAAGGGTGCTGGTATGACCAAAAAGGGTGTTAAAGCTTATAGAAAGGCTAACCCCGGTTCAAAACTCAAAACAGCCGTTACAGGCAAAGTTAAAAAAGGTAGCAAGGCTGCAAAAAGACGTAAGTCTTATTGTGCAAGGTCACTTGGGCAATTAAAACGTAGCTCTGCAAAAACAAGAAATGACCCTAATTCAAGAATTAGGCAAGCAAGAAGAAGGTGGAAGTGTTAAATGCCATTAGCTAAAGGTAAAAGTAAAAAAGCTATAAGCAAAAACATAGGCATACTTAGAAAAGAAGGTAAGCCAAGAAACCAAGCTATTGCTATTGCACTAAGCAAAGCAAAAAAAAGAAGAAGAAAGAAAACGAGGTAATCATGGCTAAATCAAAAACACCAGATAACGTAGCAAATCCATCCCTATACGCAAAAGCTAAAGCCAAGGCTAAGGCAAAGTTTGACGTATATCCTTCAGCTTACGCAAATGCTTATATGGTTAGTGAATACAAAAAAATGGGTGGCAAATATAAAGGTGCAAAAAAGGCTGCTACAGGCGGTATTATTGAAAAAGGTAATGGTGGTTTTATAGCAAGAGGATGTGGTGCTGTAATGGAGCCTAGAAGAAAGGTCACCAAAATGCGTGGTAGATAATGGGTTTAGGTAAGTGGTTTTCTGAAGAATGGGTTGACATAGGCTCGCCTAAAAAAGGTGGAGGCTACGAAAAATGCGGTAGAAAAAAAGCCAAAGGCTCTAAAAGAAAATATCCAAAATGTGTACCAAAGGCTACCGCAAACCGCATGTCTAAAGGTGAAAAGCGTTCAGCTGTAACAAGAAAGAGAGCTAAAAAACAAGGTGTTGGCGGTAAACCAACTAATGTAAAAACCTTTACAAAAAAAAAGTGATAACACAAAAATTAGTAGAACAAGAGGTTCGTGATTGGTCAAAAGAAGTTTTAGAAACAGATGACCCTATATGCCCATACGCAAAAAAAACATGGGAATCAGATAGGGTTGATGTTGTACTATCTAAGTGTGAATATTGGTCTGATTTTGTAGAAATAAGCCAAAACTTTCCTATAGACAAAGACGTGATTATATATTGTGACCTAAACATGGATATTGATGCACCCAACTTTGACAGCAGAATATCTTTGCTTAATAACTTCTTAAACCCTAAAAACTTATGGGTTATGGGTTTTCATCAAGACCATGAAGAAAAGACGGTGGTGCCACAAGAGGATTTTGAGCCACATTTTGCAGATAGCTATAATATGGTTTTTATGCAAAAATTAGATGAATTAAATAAAGCATCTGAAAGATTAGAAAAAATAGGTTATTATAAGAATTGGAATCGCGAAGATTACCAGAACATTTTAAATAGAAGGAGCAGATAATGGCTAAATTAAAAGGATTAAAAAAATTAGTAGGCAGTCTATCTAAAAAAGACAAAGCTGAAATAGCCAAATCCATGAAAGACAGCAGTGTTGTAAAAATGGCAGGTGGTGGCGATGCTACTATGAAGTCAGGTGTTGTCAAGCTTGGTATGGGCGGTATGCCAAAAGCAGGCGTTAAAAAATTTGGTAGAGGCGGTGGTGCTTCAGCCAAATCAGGAGTTATGAAAAAACGTATGGGTGGCGTAGCTAAATCAGGAGTTAAAAAGCTTGGTAGAGGCGGTAAGCTTAAAAAGTAAATTATGGCAGTTTCAGGCTCAAAAGACTTTGAATTAGATGTAGCTGATTACATTGAAGAAGCATTTGAACGATGTGGCTTAGAGCTTAGAACGGCTTACGATTTAAGAACTGCAAGAAGAAGTCTTAATTTATTACTTGCTGAGTGGGCAAACCGTGGATTAAACCAATGGACCATACAAGAAAAGACTATTGCTATGGTAGAAGGCACAACAACTTATAACGTAGATTCTTCTGTTAGCACAGCGGCTATTGATGTGCTAGATGCTTTTGTGAGACAAACTGTAAACTCTGAAAACTCAGACATACAGATGACAAGACTTTCAAGAAGCGAATATTCTGCTGTACCGAATAAATCTACACAAGGACAGCCACTTCAATTCTTTGTAGACAAACAAATATCACCAACAATCAGCGTGTACCCTACACCTGATGAAACAAGCAAATACACAGTACATTTAAACGTATTAACAAGAATGGATGACGTAGATGCGGCAACAAATACTTTGCAAATGCCGTTTAGGTTTTATCCTTGTTTGGCTGCAGGTCTTGCATACTACATATCAATAAAGAAAAACCCTGAAAGAACAGGCTTACTAAAACAAATATACGAAGAAGAGTTCCAAAGAGCTTTGGATGCTGATGAAGATAGAGCATCATTAAGAATCACGCCTGATATTTCAAATTACAATATTGCATAATGGCTTTTGCTTCTAACAAAAACGCTTATGGTATTTGCGATAGGTGTGGTTTTAGATACGGCTTAAGAGAACTTCGCAAAGAATGGAACGGTTTAAAAACCTGTCCTGAGTGCTATGAAACCAAACATCCACAACTAGAACCTGTTACTAACGTAGCAGACCCACAAGCAGTAAGAGAGCCAAGACCTGATATAAGTGTTTCGCCAACGAGTTTCATTGTATATACTAATTATGATTTAGGTATTATAGGTACAAAGCTAACAATACCTGACAGCATGACAAGTGCTTTAGGTACAGTTACAATAACAACATCATGAGTTTTACATTAGCTACATTAAAAACTGCGATACAAGATTATTTAGAAACAGATGAAACTACATTTGTTAATAATCTAAATACTTTTATTGAACAAGCAGAAGAAAGAATACTCAAAGCAGTACAAATACCTGACCAAAGAAAGAATGTATCAGGTAATGTCTCGCAAGATAATAGATTTTTAACTACACCAAACGATTTTTTAGCACCCTTTTCTTTGGCTGTTATAAGTTCTAATAACTATGATTACTTAGATTTAAAGCATAATTCTTTTATTAAAGAGTACGTTTCTGATACAACAACAAGAGGCAAACCAAGATACTATGCCATATTTGACCAAACAACATTTGAGATAGCTCCTGTTCCTGACGCAAACTATTCTATGGAGCTGCATTACTTGGCTAAACCTGTATCTTTAACTACAGGTAGTGACTCAGGTACAACATATTTATCAACAGAAGCACCTGACACCCTGTTATACGGTTGTTTATTAGAGGGTGCAATATTTTTAAAACTAGACCCAGCAGAAATTGGGTTATATGAGGCTAGATTTAAAGAAGGGTTATTACGACTTAAAAACCTAGGAGAAGGACGAGATACTAGGGATGAAATGAGGTATGATTCACTAAGAACAAATGTAACATAAGTTTCAAATAGAGAGAGAGAAAATGAAACCAATAAAAAAACTTAACGGTAAAACCGTTGCCATTGTTGGACTAGGTAAAAGCTGGTTTGACTATAATATGGCTAAATCGCATAGCGTACATTTTGATGAGGTGTGGGCTATAAACGCAGTAGCTTCTGTAATATTTCACGACAGAGTATTTATGATGGACCCACCTAGTAGGTTTTTAGATACACAAGATGCAGGCGGCCAAACTGGTTGCATGAAAGAACTGCTCACAAATCATAACAAGCCAATTTATACCTGTGAAAACGATGCAAGGTGTAAAAACCTTGTTGAATACCCAATACAAGAAATAGTAAAAGCAACCAATTGTCATTACTTAAACAATACTGTTGCTTATGCTGTAGCCTTCGCATATTGGAACGATGTATCAAACATAAAACTTTTTGGAATAGATTTTACTTATAAAAACAATCTTTATTTTGCAGAAGCAGGCAGAGCTTGTGTGGAGTTTTGGTTAGTAAAATGTATGGAAAAAGGTATACAGGTAGAGGTAGCATCAAGCAGCACTTTGCTTGATACTAATATACCCGGACAACAAAGATTGTATGGCTACCATAGGCTTGCAGACCCATATATACCTGTAGCAGGTAAAGATGGCATGGAGGTTAAAAAAATGAGTGAACTTAAAGTACAAAAAAAACAAATACTGCCACAAATGGCAGATAGGTATGATAGTCATTTACAACCACCGGAGCCAGAAAAATGGTAATAAAAATAACACCTGATGGAGTGCCTGAACTTGGAATGGTTGAGGTCGCTACTACTAAGTTCGGCGGTCATCCGCCTGAGTTCTGGGCAGAACAATTAACAGATAAAATTGTCGGTGTTTCTGACGATAATGAGCAACACGTTAAAGCACAGGCTAGAGCTTATAGAGATTTAATTTATAAAGTATGTTTGATATATATTGAAAATGCTATAAAATCATATAAAGCTACCCTGATTCAGGATTTATCTGCAGGAGGTAGTGAGGATTTAGCAAAAATTATAAAAGGTATTTAATATGGCAATATCATCAACATTAACAACCAGCTTTAAAGTAGAGCTATTAACAGGAACACACAATTTTACTAATTCAAGTGGAGACACTTTTAAATTAGCTTTGTATACAAGTTCAGCTACTTTGGGTGCTACAACAACAGCTTTTACTACTACAGGTCAAGCTAGTGGCACAAACTATACCTCAGGCGGTGCAAACCTTACAAACGTAACTCCGTCTTCTACAGGCACAACAGCGGTAACTGATTTTAGTGACTTAACTTTTAGTACAGCTACAATTACAGCTAGAGGTTGTATGATATATAACTCAAGTGACTCAAATAAGTCTGTAGCAACAATTGACTTTGGTGGAGACAAAACATCCACAGCAGGTGACTTTACTATTGTATTTCCAGCAAAAGCGGCTTCGACAGCTATAATAAGAATAGCTTAAAAGATGAAACATGCCGTTTGCAAAGTTTCAATTTAAAGCAGGAATAGATAGAGAAGGAACAAGCTACACCAACGCAGGAGGTTGGTTTGATGGTTCTCTTGTTAGATTTCGTAAGGGTTTTGTAGAAAAAATAGGTGGATGGACAAAGTTCATTGAATCTACTTTTCTTGGCACAGCTCGTAATCTGTTTCCGTGGATATCTATAGAAGGTAATAAATATCTTTTTGTAGGCACACATAAAAAAGCATACATAGCAGAAGGTAACGGCATAAATGATATTACGCCAATTAGAAAAAACACCACTAACAGCGTAACCTTTGCAGCAACTGACGGCTCTGCAACTATAACAGCGACTGATTCATCTCATGGTGCTGTATTAGGTGACTTTGTTACTTTTAGTTCAGCAGTATCTTTAGGCGGCAATATAACAGCAGTGGTTTTAAACCAAGAGTATGAGATTACCTCTGTGCCGTCTGCTGATACCTATACGTTTACAGCTACTGCTACTGCAAATAGTAGCGACACAGGTAACGGCGGTAGTGCCACAGATGCTGCTTATCAGCTTAATGTTGGCTTAGATAATTTTGTTCAATCAACAGGTTTTGGTTCTGGTAATTGGGGTCAAGGTGCTTACGGTTCATCCTCAAGCATTTCTTTTACAAACCAACTAAGATTATGGTCTTCTGATAACTTTGGTGAAGATTTGATATTGCACCCTAGAGGCGGTGGTATATTTTATTGGGATGAATCAAACGGCACAAGCACTAGAGCTGTAAACATTACATCTTTGTCAGGTGCTAACTTAGCACCAACCTTAGGACTACAAAGCATTGTCAGTGATATCGACAGACACGTTATCGTGTTAGGTGCTGACCCAATAGTAGGAGGTGCAAGGTCAGGCAGTTCTGACCCAATGCTTGTTGCTTTCTCAGACCAAGAAACTATTACCGAATGGGAACCACAAACTACTAACACAGCAGGTTCTGTCAGATTATCAGCAGGTAGTGAGATACGAGGCGGTTTAAGAGCAAGACAGGAAATACTCATTTGGACTGATACATCTATGTATAGCATGCAGTTTGTTGGACCACCGCTTACATTTGCAGTTAATTTAATTAATGAAGGCACAGGTATGATTGGACCTAATGCAGCCATTAACGCACCTAACGGCGTATTTTGGATGGGTGATGATGGTTTTTACTCTTATACAGGTTCGGTACAAAAACTGCCTTGCAGCGTTTTAAGCTATGTACAAGAAGATTTAGACCTAGGACAAGCCTTTAAGGTCTTTGCGGTATTAAATAAAGAATACAATGAGGTTTGGTGGTTTTACCCGGCTGAAAGCGATGGTACAGAAGAAATATCAAGGTATGTTATTTACAATTACTTAGAGGGCGTATGGTCTATCGGTCAATTAGTAAGAACTGCTTGGATTGACCAAAACGTGTTTGGTAAGCCATTAGCTACAGCAAACAATTACATATATAACCAAGAAGACGGTGATGACGCTGACGGTTCTCCTATGGATGGTGTCTTTATTGAAAGTTCAGACTTTGATTTGCAAGAAGGTAACAGCTTTACTTTCATAAGAAGAATGATACCTGATGTTAAATTTTACGGCACCAATGTTGAATCCGGAGTTCCACAAATAAACATGTTGCTAAAAACTAGAAATGCACCGGGCGATTCGTTAACAACGAGAGCAACTACAGATATATCAAATAACACAGACCAAGTACATGTAAGAGCAAGAGGTAGACAAGCTGTACTGAGATTACAAAGTGATGATGATGCTGCTGTTGATAACAGAACAGGTTATAAGTGGAGACTTGGATATACAAGGTTAGATATAAACCCTGACGGTAGAAGATAATGGCTAAGCTTTTACCAAGTAGGCTGCCTTTAGCAATGCAAGAGGTAAGCCCTGAGGTTTTTAATAGGCTTGTAAGGGTTTTAGAAATTAATTTAGGTCAATTTGACCCAAATAGAACACCTAGGTTTAACGCTACAGAAGTAGCAGAATTGAATTTTTTACAAGGTGATGTAATATGGAATACAACGCTGAACGTATTACAGGTATATAGTGGCAATAGTTGGATAGATTTAACAGAAAATCCAAATACTGCAGGTTATGAAGCTACTACAAGCTTAGGCACTGTTTCAGTGATTACAGGTGGCGACATATCAGTTAACATAACATAGGAAGCAAAATGGCAGATTTAAGAGAAAGAATAAATAATTTACTAAAAAATGTAGAGTCAAATCAAAGACCTATGCGTTTTCAAGAAGGCGGTATGGCTGAGATGCCACAAGAAAGCGGTATGGCACAAATGTCGCAACAAGAAGGTATGGCTGAAATACAAATGTCTAAAGAACAAGCTATGCAAGAGATATTTATGCCCTTGGTTGAAGCAGGATTTGAAGCAGAGGTTATGGCTATACTCAACAACCCACTTGATTCAGAGATATCAAGACAAGCTGTAGAGAGATTAATACAGGTATTAAGTCAAGAGCCTGACTTTGATATGGATGACTTTATGATGGCGGTTTCATTAGTAGCACCACAATAAGCTTATGTTGGCACAAACCAAGGCTGAATTAGAGTATGAGCTTAAAAATCTTTTACTTGGCTTTGCTTCAGATTGGTTTGTAGAAAAAGAAACACTAGCTAAAACTAAAGAAACATTGCCTATATTAGGTGACTTTTATAATGAAAAGCTAGATTCACTAGACAACCTTCCTTTAAATAATATCATCAAAGAACCGTTAAAGGATGTGCATACAGTACCTTTATTCTCACAAGAGTTTTGTACTTTATTAATTGATGAAATGCACAATATGACCAAACATTTTGGTTTTGAGCCAAATCAAGAAGAGGACGAGCTGAGACAGATACCAGAGATTGTTTTATATGAAAAGTGTCCACAGCTATATCATTCGCTGATGCAGGTGGTTGATAGGGTTATTAATCCAATATTGCTAAGCATTTGGAACAGGTGTGTTACAGGTGGTAACATACAGATAGCTAATTACAATTTAAGAGATAAAAAACAAGGAGCATGGCATCACGATGCTAGTTCTGATATAAGTATAGTAGTACCCCTGAATACAGGAGATTATGAAGGCGGTGGTACTGAGTTTATGCGTAAAGGGATTGTTGAGCCTTTGCCTACAGGCAATGCTTTAATATTTCCAAGCCTAACTCACATGCATAGAGGACTGCCTGTTAAAAGTGGAGACAGGTATTTATTAGTTTTTTGGCTTGTATGTAAAGACGAGACAAGAGATTATATGAAAGAATTTATGTAAAGAGTTGGTAAAACCTACAGAAAATAGGGTAAAATTTTGAAATGATGAATAGAATTGACAATAGCGGCCAAGGAATAGCAAGACTAGGCAGAGATGAAGATAACTATTTAGCACACGTTGCAGCAGGAGAAATGGTGGTTCCACCTGTAATTACGCCTGAAACCAGACAAAGACTAGAAAGAGAAATGATGCAAGTGGGCTTAGACCCTAATGAGTATACTGTCGGCGGTGAAATGTCAATTAATCCAATTACAGGTAATCCTGAGTTTGGTTTCTTTAAAAAGGTAGCAAAAAGCCTTAAGAAGGTTGTTAAAAAGATAGCACCTGTTGCAGCGATTATACCCGGACCGTGGCAACCTTTTGCTGCTGTCTATCAAAAAGGTAGTGCTGCGTTAAAACTTGCCAAGGGCGAAGGCGGTATTGGTGACTTAATGACTGTTTTTGCAGGTGGTAGTCAAAAAGTATTTGGTAAAGACGGTGCTTTAAAATCTATCACATCAGGAAAATTTAGAGACATTGGCGGTGGTTTTGGTAAAGCTTTTACAGGAATAGGTAGTATAGATGGCAAATTTAATCCACTAGAATATGGTAAAAGAATGGCGAAACAATATGCAGACGACCAAAAGCAAGGTTATTTCGGTATGTTTAGTGGTGGTGAGCAACCTGTAGACTATATGGGTGGTGAAGGCATGATGGATGTTAGCTATCAGCCAAGTTCAAGTGATATGCCTAGTCCTGAAGAGATGGACTTTATAAGTAAAAACTACACTATCAAGGGTGAGTCAGGCATGCTAGAAAAAGACGGCAAATTGTACACACCTGCAGAGGTATTAGCACAAGTACGAGGCACACAAACACAACCAAGTAGCGGTGGTTTAGGAAACTTTTTAAGAGGCATACTTGGTGGAGGCACACCCGGACAAAGCAGAATTGGTTTAATCGAAGACTTTTTGAAAGGTAAGTCAAGCGACCCTGTAAGAGAAGGCGGTATGTTGGGTGGTATATTGGGCGGTGGTGATAGTAAATCAGGTGGTTTAGGTAACTTGGGTATTGCAGGACTAGCAGGTTTAGTAGGTAAATTAGCTTATGAAGAAGCCAAAAAGAACAAAGGCGTACCATTGACACCACTTACAACTATGGACCAATTAGGTAGATATAATATAGCCGCTGAGATAGCAAGACAAAAAGGCGAAGCAATGCCTAGCAGAGTTGAATACGGTTTAACAGGCGAAGGCATGCCTATATTAGAAGGCGGTAAGCCAAGACAAGCAGCTATGGGTGGTGCTATATACAATCAAGCAGATGGCGACCATAACGGTATTATGGCTTTTGCAGAAGGTGGTGTTGTAGAGATGAAAGACGGCGGAGAGCCACCAATAAATCCTGCAGACTTCCCACCAAAAGACGGACAAATAGACGGCCCGGGAACAGAAACATCGGATGATATACCTGCAATGTTATCTGACGGTGAGTTTGTAATGACAGCCAAAGCTGTAAAAGGTGCTGGTTCGTTTGATATGAACACAAACAACGGTATCGTTACTCTAACTCCTAACGGCGACCCAAGTCGTGACGGCGGAACAAGAGTAATGTATAAATTAATGGAACACTTTGGGAGCATGGCATAATGGCTGAAGAACAAGGACCTATTGCCTTAGACGTACAGCAGCAGTTTAGAACGCTAGACCCTGCTACAAGAGAATTATTCTATGGCTCTGGAATACCGGGTACAGAATCATACAGACCCGGTTTTTTACAACAAGCATTTCAAGCTAGTAATAGAGCATTTTTTGATGCAGAAGGTAATCCAATTGTTGCAGCACAACAAATTGCAGGATTATCTCCTGACCAACAAAGAGCTATACAGCTATCAAGAGAAGCCACAGGCATACAAACTCCGTATTTAGAAGAAGCAGGTGGTGCCTATAGGGCAGGACTACAAGACCTTTTTAGAGGTACAGACACAGCGAGAGGGCTTGGTAGAGAGGCTTTAGGTGCTGTTGCAGGTGGTGTGGGACAAGCACAGGGCTTCAGAGAGCAAGGTTTAGAATCTTTATTCGGTGGCTTAGGCGAGGCCTCAGGTATTGCCAGAGGAGCCGAGAGAGAGTTTGGTAGAGGTTTGGGAGAAGCTAGTGACTTTTTAAGAAGAGGTGGTACAGGTAGGTTTGACCCTAGCATGACTCAACAATTCTATGACCCATACGAACAAGCCGTTGTAGAGCAAACAAGAAAAGACATTATGGAAGCCGGTGCAAAAGAAGATATTGCAGCTAGAGCTTCCGATATCGGTAGAGGCGGTGAATCAGCTTTTGGTTCACGAGCAAGGCTTGGAGCCACAGAAAGACAAGAAGCCTTAGGAAGAGGCTTAGGTGAAGCTCTAGGAGGTATAAGAAGCAGAGGCTTCCAACAAGCACAACAAGCTGCAATGGGTGAATTTGGCAGACAGCAACAAGCTTTAACCGGGCTTGGTGGTAGTTTAGCCAATGTAGCCGGACAAAGAGCAGCAGGCATGAGAGGACTTGGTTCTACGCTTGCAGGTTACGGTCAAGCAGGACAACAAGCATTATCACAAGCAGGACAACAAGCTTTAGCAGGTCAACAGGCACTCGCAGGTCAATTTGGACAGCTTGGTGGCACAGAAGCCCAGATAGCACAACAAAGACAACAAGCACAGTTTGGAGTAGGTTCTGCTATGCAAGGACTAGGAACACAAGCACAGCAAGCCGCACAAGCTGATATACAAAGGTCATTAGGAATAGGTGGATTAACACAAGGACAAAGACAAGCACAGCTAGACGCTGCTAGAGCTAACGCTATGCAATATCAAATGGCTCCGATGCAACAAATGCAATCGTTACTACCATTTGTACAATCGGTTCCTGCAGGATTTAGTCAAACAGCTACAACATTTGGCGTGCCACCTTCAGCTTTACAAACAGGCTTAGGTGCAGGATTAAGTGCTTTGGGTGGCTTAGGAAGTTTCTTTAATCCGCCACAGACTAATTACTATGCACAACCAACAGGTACATAATGACAATAAGCAGAATGGGCATATCTTCGTTAATGGGCTACCAAGAAGGCGGTGACGTTGATGCGAAAAAAGATACCTTTGATACAAGTTTTGACAAGTATCAAAGCAGACTATCTGCATTAAGAACACCATCACAGCCTGTAAGTTTTTATGACGTAGCAAGTAAACTCGGTGCAGGATTATTAGCACAACAAGCAGAAAAATTCCCATCCATAGGTCGTGGCTTAGGTATGGGCTTTCAATCATTAAGTGAAGAGATAGCTAAAAGAAGAGAACAAAAACGTAAAGAAGAAGAGGCTGTAGCAATGAAAGCTATGGAATTAGCTATTACCGATGAAAGGCAAGCACAAAAATATTTGAACGATTATGCCTTGAAGATGATTGATATGGCTAATAAAGACATTAAGACTATTACGCTTGATACGTCAATGTTAGTAGATTCTGTTGGTCCAGATGGTAAACCTATTATAAACACACAAACCGGTGTTCCTTTTAGAGACAAAACAACATTAAAAGCAAACGACCCCTACATAAATGAGCTGTTAGGATTTGGTGCCGTTGTATTAGATAAAGCAAGCACTAATATTAACTTACAGGGTGCAGGTAACGAGCTTGACAAAAGACGTGCTGCAAATATTGCAGACGCTGAAGCTAAGTGGCAAGAAGAAGCTGATGCAGCAACTGCTCTGCGTGACCAAGTGGGTATTGCTAGAAGCTTAGCTCAAGAATTAGGACCTGATGGTTTTGGTGCTACAGAAGACTTAACGATGGGTATGAGAAATATAATAGCAGGTTTAGGTTTTGATAATTTGGTTGACGTAGATAAACTTGCTACACAACAAGCCTTGACACAAACAAGTATTGGTTTTGTTATGGCTTTGGTTGGTAAAACTAAGGGTGCTATATCTAACAAAGAAATGGAAATATTTTTTGCAGCTTCACCAACACTAGGTTCAACCTATCAAGGTTATATGGAAATGCTAGGTTATATGGACAGAATTGCTGAGCTTACAGAAAAATACAATGCAGAATGGCAGGCAAAACAAGTAGAACTACAAGGTAAATCTATTTCTGAAATAAATGCTGAGTTTGCTAAGTTTAAAAAAGAGTTTAAAGAAAAACCTGAAAACAAATTATTTCAGACAGATGCTGAAAAGCAACAACTTGAAAGCATTGCTGACAAAGATACCTATAACGAGGTAAACAGTAATTATTTGCGTATACAAAGACAGGTGCAAGACGAACAACAACAAGATTCAATGGCTAAACTTAGAGCTGACATAATGAGAGAAATGGCAAGCCCTGATACTACAGCTGAAAGAAAAGAAGAATTACAACGTCTATTAGACCAGATGGGTGAATAGATGGCACAGTCATACGAGGAAAGATTAGCAGCCTTAAAAAAGGAAGAAGAAAAGAATCAAGAAATAAATTCTGATTATATTTCTAAAACTATTAAGTCTAGCCTTTTTTTTGATGAAGATTCTGAAATAGATTATTTAGCAAGCCAAAGATTTCCTAACGACCCATTGGCTCCGTACCGATATATTTACATAGATAATGATTTGTATTACGAAGACCCCAAAGGTGACTTTAAGAAAAACGGTGTTAGATATTCAAAAGAATTTAAGTTACCAACAGATGCAGGTGTTCTAGGCAATTTTAGCAATAAATACATATATCCCAATATAGTTCCTGCAGGTACTTTTGCTGCTGATTTATACGGTGGGCTAAAGGGTGCTAAAAAGGGTTTCAAGCAAGGTTTAAGAATGGTCGCTAAATCACCTATACCAGTAACTAAAAATCCATTGGTTGCAGGGCTTACCGTTTTAGGTACTACTGCTGCAGGCGGTTTTGGTGGAAATTACTTAGCAGGTGGTGGTGCTAGGGCAATTAGAGAGCTAGGTATAGAAGGCTTTTACAATTTACCTCCTGAAGAGGTATCAGCGGCACACAAAGATTTATTAATATCTAGTGGTTTTTCAGCTATACCTTTTGGTGCTGGGCCAGCAAGACAAATTATTAATAAATTTACAGGCAAAGAAGATACGCTTAATTATTTGTTAAATTTAAGAAAAGGTGAGTCAGAAATTATAGATGAGGCAAGAAAGCTTGGCTTTGAACTTACTCCTGCAGAAGCTTCGGCTATTGGTACTAAGGCTAGAAGTATTCAGCATTTCTTAAATAGACAGGCTGATACCGAAAAAATATTTAACTTTTACAATAATAGAAACGCAAGAATAAGAGAGGCTATAACCAACTTTGCAGACGGTCTTGGTAATGTAAAAGCAACTGATGATATAGGTAGAGTCATACAAGAAATATCACAAAAGGCTTTAGACGACATACACGCAACTAGAAAGGCTAGGGCTAAGGTTATATATGACCAGCTAGAAAATGCACCTGAACGCATACAGTTTGATGCAGACAGCATTGTAAAGATGATAGACAGTAAGTTGGCCAATAGAAGATTAGACCCTGATGTTAAAGCAGGACTTGAGCAATACAAAGCATTGATGTTTGATGCTGATGATAACTTAATAACAGACTTAATGGACATGCATCAAAGACGTTCAGGTTCTATTGGTAACTTAATACAAAACGCTAGTCCTTACACCAAAAAGGTTTTAAACGATATCAAAATAGCAATGACTAAGAACATGGACGAAGCATCTGACGGTGTTTATGCTAATGCTCGTAAAGTATATGACCCAACCCAACCAAACATTCTTGCATACGAAAGAGGTATCATATCTTCTATGGCTAAGCTTGTTAAAGACGAGCAATCAGCTAAAGCATTAAAGGTATTATTTAACCCAAGAGCTTCAGAGTCAGCTTTGCGTACAGCTAAAACACAATTACAAAATGTTGACCCACTTGCATTTCAAGAAATTAAAAAAGAATACTTTTTACAAACATTAGATGATTTTACTAAAGCAACGGTAGATGAAGGACTGCCTAACTTTCAAAAGTTCTTTCAAACACCCAATGCACAAAAGATGGTCAATTCACTGCTTGAGCCAGAAGAAACAGCACAGCTAAGTAAACTAATGGATTTGGTGGGTAGGGCTTTCTCCGTTGCAAAGAGTGGCTCACCAACACAACCACTTGCTGCCTTAGAAAAAGAGCTTATGAGTGAGACAGGTAATCTTGGTGCAAGTACATTAAAAGCAATATTAGCGACTATTAGATTGCCCGGGAGAATAGCAACAGGTCAAGTTGGTGATGAGATTGTAAGAAACATATCTATTAAGCAAGCTGAGTCTTACTACAAAGCTTTGGCTGACGTATTGTTCGACCCAGATGCAAGTAAATCTATAGACGAGGCGTATAACTATTTATCAGAGCTTGGTTATCTTGGTGGTCAAGCAGGTGCTAGGGCTATAGGTGAGGGTTATGAAGCAATCACTGGAGAGTCACAAAGACCATACGAAGGTCAAGCACTAGAAAGAGAAATGGAGAGAAGAGATGCAGAAAAAGAAAATCTCTCTACACAAATCGATAACGCACTAAACAGTTTCACACCATCAAACATACCCATAGTGCCACCTGCAACTGCGGTAACGCCTGAGTCTATGATTTCAGAAACTATCTTGCCTAACCCTAAAGATAGAGAGTTGGCTGAAAGGTTGATGAATAAAAGTGGGATTGGTGGCTTAGGTTAGTCTTCTTCTTTTATAACTTCTTTGTGGTTGTTCTCAACCATTAATCGTATTTGGTCAATCTTTTTTCTTCTCTCTGAGCTACAAATTTCTTCAAGCATTTTGTATGTTTCTAAGTCAACTGTAAGCGTTCTGTAACCCTTATTGTAATCACCCATGTAAAACTCCGTAATTGGTTGCTGTTAATTATAACTTAATGTAATATATTTTAACACCATGAAATCAATTCACAACATAAAAATTCCATTATCTACCGATAGGGATATCAAGAAGATTAAGCGACAAACCAAAAAACCAATCAGTCATGGTAACAAAGTCTGGAACTCTTCTATTACTATCATAGATTTCTTATCACGGTATAACTTATCTAAAGTCAAAACAGCAATAGACATTGGTTGTGGTTGGGGTGTGGTTTTGGCTTACTTACAGAAGCAAGGCATTGATTGTGGTGGCATAGACATAGATGTAAACACCAAACCTTTTGTTGATGTGGTGAATAAATACAACAAGACAAGCGTTGAAGTCTTATACATGGATTACAAAGATTTACCTGAGGTTGTTTTTGACAAGATAGATTTAATTATTGGTTGTGACATTTGTTATTGGGAACAACACGTTGGCAACATACAGAAGTTAGTCAAAGAAGCCAAGTGTCCAATACTTATAGCAGACCCCGGCAGAGATACATTTTGGGACCTTACCAAAAAAGTAAAAGGCAATTTGCATGAGATAGCATTAAAGAAACCTAGGTCAGTAAGAGGTTATGTCTATGAAATACTGCCGTAAAAAAAATGTAAATAAAGTGTTGAAAAGTGTTGATAATAAATGTTAGCTGTGTATAATATAGGTATATCAAATAAATAGGAGAAACGATATGAATAAATTACATAAAGATTTGACCGAAAGTGGTTTGGCAAATAAATTTAAAATGTCAACAATCACTGACAACCTTGAACTTGGTAAGTTCTTAGGTAAAAAAGTTAAATACAAAAAAGAATTGCTAGAAAACCCTTCTTTTTTAAGAGGTGTTGGAGAGTATGCACTTACTGAAATATATGAGATAAAGCAAGTGCAAAAAGATTGGCAGGGTAAAGATGTTTTAAGAGGTTATGCAACAGTAAACTATAAAGACACCTTTGGAAGATGTTTAAATGTAGAAGAGATAGAGGTGGCGTAATGAGAACAATACTTACAGAAGAAAGAAAAAGAGAACTAGACAGTTATACAGAAGAGCAAGTGATGTATCTGTGGAATGTCTTTACTCAAGCTGAACTTGACTACATAGAAAAAACAGACCAAAAAAATAAGGAGATGAGATAATGGAAGCAGTAAAAACAACAACCAAAGATGTAAAGTATTTAGGTAAGAAATGTAAATTAACTACCATCTACTTCACCAAGAGCAACGAAGGTAAAAGACTTATCATCAGAAAGTTTGAAGATGGTATAGGTGACGATATCAAATTGGTAGAAGGTTTTTCAGGTCGCTTTGAAAAGAAAATACCTTTTAAAACATTCGATGACCAAGAAGCACAGAATATCTATCAAGCTATTAAATATGCACAGGGAGTAGCCAATGTTTAAGCAAGAAGAGATACAGGCACACTTTGATAACTTTCTTGCAGAGAACAAAGATTACCTTGTCGAGAACTATCCTAACAGGTGGCTTGATGAACTGCATGACATGGCGTTTAACCAAGACTATTACATCATAGGCACAGAGAAAGCTAGGAAGTGGTTAGGTGCTGAAGCTTTTAATGTCATCGATATTATAAAAGCATACGAGGACAATAACTTTGGTCAAGTGCTGACAGACTTCAGCAATCCTGAGCAGATAGTCAACATGTACACTTACATAGTGGGAGAAGAGATAGTGGCTAAATATATTGATTCAATGTTGGAGGTAGCATGATAAAAGCTTTCTTCCAAAGACTAGACCGTTGGATTGATAACACATGGCGAGAGTTCTATGCTTTCGTCATGTACAGAATTGACAACAAAAAGGACGAGATAGATGTCGATTGGCTGAACATGGCTAATGATATTAGGGAGAACAACAACCATGAGAGATGACGAGAAGATGTATTGGACTTCGGTCTTTGCATTGCTTACATGTGGCATGGTTATCTATATAATAGGAGTATTATGAGAACAGAAAAGGAAAAACAAGAATTAGTAAACGAGCAGTTAGAAAAAGAGTTCAGAATACTAGAGCATCTTGAAAAGATACAAGAGATAAACAAAAAAAATAAAATAGAGAGGAAACATGTCATTATTCAAAAAGAAAGGTGAGGATGTCTTGCAAAACGCAAGTAGACTTACAGGAGAGGAAATTATAGAAACCTATGCAAGATTAAACTTGTATCAAAAGGCAGCATTGATGAGGTTGTTGGTTCGTGATGTAATATTTAAAGTCAACAAGGAAGAGGTCAGTGGCTTAAACTTTACTGACATCAAAGTGGATGGTGCAATTATTATTGCAGAGGAAAACAGTTAAAATCACAGCTCATTCCATAAGCATGTGATGAAGGTGCGACACATAGTTCTTTTTTTTCATTCATTATTTCCGACTATGTGTTGTACTTTCTTTTATAAGATTTTATACCCACAGCGAACATAGTCTTTGCAGTATCATTTGGCAGGTCGTGCCAAGCAGCGGCAATTAATTTATTTGACAGATTGTACATACGAGCAGGTAAGTAACTTACAGCTAGGTGCAAGATACAATCAATACGTTGTTGGTTGGTAAAGCCTTCAGACTTTAAGAAGTCTTCTCGTTCTGCTTGGGTGTTGTATTGAGCAGCCTGTTCTGCCCAATACATGTGGTCGTGTTCTGGTGCTTTCACAAGCAGGGTCTGAGCTTGAGTAATCCTTGGTGGGGGGGACTTATGGGACTCAAGCTCTTCTCCTTACAAATCACTAATACCTATCTCAATGATTTTGTTGTGTAAGTTAAAAGGTGTATAGATACCTGTCTGCTCACAAAACTTCATCTGGTCGATTGCTTTCTCGTTCAAAGCTCTGCCGTATTCAATGGCTTCATCGCTTAGCTCATAGACAGCATAAGGATAGGGGTGCTGTTTAGATATGGCTAGAAAGTGAAACCTGTCTACCTCTGTCATACCTGCAGAAGCTGCAGCATCAAGATAAAAAGCGGCCTGTTGGTGATAACCATAAGACTTGATGGCTTGTTTGAAACCTTTGGGACTAGCGTCACGGCAGGTCTTCAGGTCTACTATCACATTGTTTTGTATCATATCGAACCGGGCTTTACAGCGATTGCCGTAATAATCAAAGACAATACTAACTTCAGTAGAGTCTTTGGCTTGTGGTCTAAAGGCATCTAAGACCTCAACTCTCTCTTGACATGCATCGTATAAATCTTGGGTTACGACACTTCTATCGTTCACTGAAGCAAGGAAGTCTTCGTATTCAGCCTTACCAGCTTTGGTTCTTCTATCTACTTTTGGTGCAACCACAAACTCATCGTGAAAGACGTGTGGCTCTAAAAATAAACAATGTTGCAATCTACCCTCAACAAAGAATGAAGCTTCGCTATCTGGCTTTTCTTCATACTTCCAAGTGTAAGGGTCTTTGGTAAAAGATGTTAAGTCGTGTGACCTAATAGCATCTAATTCGTTGTACTGAGAAAAAGGCATGTCTTGGTACACGCCTTCTTTGATTTCTGTTTTGATTTTTAATTCAACTATATTATTCATAATATTAAAAGGCTGTCAGATTCACAATAAATAGGAGTCCATAAAAAAATATGAAAAATGGCGAACCCAACAGCCAAACTGTTAAAAGGGTAAGTCGTCTTCTTTAAGTTCTTCAGGAGAAGGGAACATCTTATCTTTCTCTTCACTCAAAGACTCTAAGGATTCAAAGTCACCGCTTGGTTTTTCTGCTGCTCTTTTGCTGTCTCTTGCTTTTACTTCAAAAGACTCATCAATTTTTGTTTGAATCCACGCAGGTAAATCTACCCAAAGCCCAATCATGTCTTTGTTGCCTGCAACGTATTCATCGATATCGAAAGCAATCTGCTCATTGACTGTCGGTGCCTTCTTTGCACCACCGTCAGGACTATAAACGGCAACCACTTTGGATTTACCTGTGCTAGTCTCACCGATATCTAAATCACAGGTCACACCAAGAATATTAGTTAAGTCAAAGCCGCCTAACTCTTCTTGGGTAAATTGTTTTTTACGCCATGCACATAAGTCTTTATAAAGTGCAGACTTTTCATTTAAAGACAGCGTGTATTGCTTCATGATAGAAAAGGGTTGTCCGTCTTCCATCTTGGCATCGTTCAGCTCCCAATAAATAAAAATGCTGTGTCGTTTTTTAGATTCCCCCTCAAAGGTTTCTTCATGTGTTCCCACATCAACAAGCCTGTAACAGGTTGCATTGTGCATACCTTTGGGTGCTTGTTCGAAGGTTCCTCCACCTGATTCACTAATTGTTAGTGCCATAATTATCTCCTGTAATAAAAAATATTTATAAAGTTCTTGTTATCTCCCTCACATTATTCTATATTGTAAGGTATTCAATAGAACATAATATAGAATAAAAGATGAGAGAGCAAGTATGGGAATAAAAAATGTACAGGGCAATAATAAAGATTTTACAAAACCACTCACAACCGATGCAATACATAGGTTTGAGAGGTTTTTAGAGAACCACGGATTAGAACGCAAAGACCCGGTAGAAATCAATCCGGTCAAACCCCAAAGAGCCTACACGGTTATAAACAACAAACGAGCCTTATCTGGCTACTATGCTTTTTATGACAACTACGGCACACCTGTTGGATTTGCGTCTGATTATCGAACAGGACAGACGCACAACTTTAAAATGTCAGGGGTTAAGGCAGGAAAGGTAGACACAGAAGCCTTAGCACGATTCAAAGAAGAAGCACGATTAGACCAAGAACAAAAATGGCTGAAGGTATCAGAAAAAGCCAAAATGATTTGGGATGTAGCACTGCCCTGCGACTCTCATCCGTACTTACTTAGTAAGGGTGTTGCATCCCATTCTTTACGAGAATATAAGGGTAAGCTGATTATCCCAATCATGGATGAGACAGGTAAGCTGTGGAGCCTGCAGATGATTGATACCAATGGCGGTAAACGATTTCTTAGCGGTGGTAAAACAGGCGGTTGTTTCTTTATAGTAGGAACCAAACATTTAAAAGAAGCAACAAAGGTTGGTATAGGTGAGGGCTATGCGACTTGTATGACGGTTTACGAACAAAAGCAAATACCGATGATAGTATGCTTTAACGCAGGTAATATGCTCAGCGTATCAAAGAAGCTGTCAGAAGCATTACCGAATAAAGAATTTATCATCTATGCAGACAACGATGAGAACGATGTTGGTAAAGATAAAGCTATCGCTGCAGCACAAATAACAAACGCAGAAGTAGTCATGCCTGAAGAAGAAGGCATGGACTTCAACGACCAAATGGCGATTAGCGGTGAGTTAATAGAGAAGAAGGTAGAGGTTCCAGAGTTGGTAGAGTTTGAGAAAACATCCAACGGCAGGATTATGGCTACTACTGATAACTATGAAGCATTGATGAAGAGTCATGGGATTGAATGTTATTACGATGTGATTAAAAAACGCATCGACATAGAGATACCCAACTTCAAGCCGATTAGCGATTTAAAAGATGAGGCACTCTTGGTAGAAGTAGAGAACTTATGTATCAAGAACTTTGTACCGCATCAACGAGTCAGAGATGCTATGAAAATAATAGCCAAAGAAGTCAACCCGGTTGCACAGTGGATAGACTCAAAGCCTTGGGACGGTGTTAGTAGAATCGATGACTTCTGCAACACGGTCAAAAGCAAGGACGTTACCTTAAAGAACATGTTGATGAAGAAGTGGTTGCTTTCATGTGTGGCCGCTGCTTTTGAGGAAGGTGGCGTGGCATTAGAAGGACTGTTAGTGTTCCAAGGGTCACAGGGATTAGGGAAGACGCTGTGGTTTAAGCGATTGGCGGATTTTAACAGGGGTTGGCTGTGTGAAGGTGCAACGCTTGACCCTAAAGATAAAGACTCAGTAAAAAAAGCAGTCAGTCATTGGATAGTAGAGCTAGGAGAGCTGGAGTCTACCTTTAAGAAAGCAGACATCAATCAGTTGAAGGCGTTTATCACATCAAGGTCTGATGAAATGCGTTTGCCTTACGACAGAAGCTTTACTAATTATCAAAGACGCACAGCTTTCTTTGCATCGGTCAATGAGCCAGAGTTCTTAATGGACGGTAGTGGTAACAGAAGGTTCTGGTGTATCAAGGTGACAGACATCGACCCACACCACGGCATCGACATGCAACAGATGTGGGCTGAGGTAAAGGCAACACTCTATCAGCCGGGTGTAAAGAATTGGTATCTGACAACAGAAGAACGAGAGATGCTCCAAGAGTCTAACGAGGGATTCAGGACTCAAGGTGCTGTCGAGGACTTATTACTGCAACATGTAGACTTTGATGCATTGGATACAGAGAAGATAGCATGGCAACTCACTGCTTTATTACGAGCATTGGGTATACGCAATCCTCGCAACATAGACTTCAAGGATGCAAGCAGAGTATTAACAGACCATGGCATAGAGCCTAGGAAGACAAACGGTAAGAAGGTGTATGATGTCAGCTTGGTGGACTTACCTGAAGATAAATCAGTATGGGAGGAATCACCATTTTAATAAGGACAATACATGAGGCCACAATCAGCAAAACAAAAGGGTAGGTTATTACAGCAGAAGTTCAGGCAGATGCTGGTAGACCTACTAGGATTAGATGAAGAAGATTTAGAAAGCAGACCTATGGGTTCACAGGGTGAAGATATCATCATGGGCAAACAATCGAGGGATAAGTTTCCCTACAGCA
>Ga0208899_1000869_pt1 | contig 22052 bp, 24 predicted proteins | sample VirMetDEL_Nov_24_FD_184518 | JGI IMG/M metagenome (GOLD analysis project Ga0208899, IMG submission 184518) | Aqueous microbial communities from the Delaware River and Bay under freshwater to marine salinity gradient to study organic matter... | ecosystem: Environmental > Aquatic > Marine >... | reverse complement strand
CCCTTAAGGGCCAATAATTTATTATAAATATATTATACTTTTATTTTAGATCTAGTAGATTTTTTAATCTCCTCAATTCCTTCTGCCTTAGCAGATTTTTCTTGTTCTAAAAATTGTTTTGCATCGTTTAATTCTTGATCAAGCTTCACCTGTAATTGTGCTATAAATTGAGCTGAAGATCCTTTTATGTCTATAACATTTAATGATTGCCGAAGAGTTGCAATTTCTTCTATTGTAAGATTTTCAATTGAAAATAGATTCATAACTATTTAGTAATATTTAAATATTGTTGTTGTAGTTTTAAAACTAAATTATATAACGGTTCGATATCTTCTCCAGTAAATGTCGACCGTTTTATCAATGAAAGAAGAGTTGCAATTTCTATTTCATTTAATTGATCTGGTAGAGATGTTTTTTTATTTGGTGTTTCATTTTTAATTAGTGTATTTGTTGCTTTTAATCCCATACCTCTTTTAATATTAAAATTTTTACGAATAAATCCAAATACTTTCATCACCAGAAGATACATAAATATTACCAACAGCATTATATCTAGCAGCAGGACCAGAGGTATTTGGATTTGTACTAGCTAGAGTTGTAACTGCTGACATAAAAGCATCTGGCGTATAAGCTGAACTATCTGCTGCGAAGCTACTAGTTACACCCCAACGTGTCGTTGCTGAGTCATATCCAAATAGTTCCCCAATATCTTGAGTTGCTTGTTGTACTACAATACCACCATCTCCAGTTCCGGTTGAACCTGAAGCGAAGAGTACAAATCTATCTGCTACTTGTAAATTAGTAGTATTTTGGAATGATGCAGTACCTTGTACAACGAGATCATTATTAATTGTAATAGTATCACCTGAGAATGTTCTGTTACCAGAAATCGTATCTGCTAAACCAATTGTGTATGAAGGTCCTCCACCTAATGCTTGAGCTGCAGTACCTGTAATGTCGATTTCTCCTGCGGTTTGAGTTAAAGTAATAGTAGTATTACCTTCAACTGCAGTTCCTGATGTGGAACCATAATCTACATCTAGTAATCCACTACCATTTGCAGATAAACCAGTTCCATCTATAGTATCTACATCTAAACCAACACCATTAGCAGTTACAGAAACAGGTTTTACATTACCGCCTGTGGTTGAATCTGCTTGAACAGAAACTGTAGCTGTACTAGATCCATTATATGTAAAATCTGTGATACCATTTCCGTCTGTTAAATTATTTAAATTACTGCCTAATGAAATTCCACTAATTGTAGAATTAGCAAGTGATGTATTTGGGATTGCAGATAATCCAAAAGTTAGAGTATCTGTACCCGCATTTGCAGATATAGTAAGACCTTGATCTGATGAAGAAGCAAAGGTTAAATTTCCATTACCTCCATCTGCTAATAATTCAGTTCCATTAAAGGATGCGGTTGCAAATGCATTTTGTGCTGTTACTGATGTTAAATATCCAGCGTCATTATTAAATTGTGATATATCACTTCCGGATACTGCTACTTTTTTCCAGGTTGCCATAATTATTTGTTTCCTTTATATATAAATATATTATTTTTTTATTTTCAGTCCAATCCAACATATAACGAAGATGATGTAAAATAAATTCCGCCTACTGGTGCTGAAGTGTTTAATTCACTCGATTGAGTTGAAAATATTACTACGCCACTTTGACTCACTGCTACTATAGGAGCAAATGATGTATTTTGTATTAAAAACATTGTTGGCGCATCATTGGTTATAGTAACAACACCAGATTCTTGCACACTTACTACTTGTACAGAAGAAGATTTAATTAAAAATATATCTCCACCAGTGCCATTAATATCTAGAGATCCGGTAATCTGTGCATCTCCTATAAATGGAAATGGATTAACTGTTATTCCTGTTAATCCGCTACCATCGCCGGTAAATGATCCGGTAAATGATCCGGTTATAGCATATGATCCGGTAGGTAATTGTTTTATATTAAATCTTCTACTCATTATGCCCATCTCCCGTTAACTACAACAATAAAACTAGCATCTAATGAATATCCTAATGTACTCGTATCAAAAACAATTGTTTGTGATGCTGTATCCGTCGGTGTCCATGTATATACAGACTTATCTATATATTGTCCGTTAATATATACATCAAATTCATTTTTAGTAGCAGTTGTGGTTAGTGATGGATTGTTAGCAGCAGCTGCTGTGATAGTTACAGTGGTAGAATTCAATATTGTACCATACTGATCTGTTAAGTTTGTCAAATAATTAAACGTTTCAGGTGTAATTGTAGTAGATGTTCCTCCGCTACTAGCTATAACAGTTGCACCTGACATAATTCGTTGCGATGCTGCTAAAATTGTAACTGGAACTGATGTTGAGTCAAATAATCCAGGTTCGATATCAACCACAGTATCAAATCTAACTTTTTTAACTGAATACATTTTTTTAAGAGTAGATTCCCGAGATTCTTGTCCAGATAACAATGTTCCATGCACTGTAATTGGCAATGTTGCTCTAACTAAACGATCTGTGCCAACCGTATTAATAGTTTCAAAATTAACAGTTTCCATATATGTAGAGAATCTATTTTGACCATTGCCCCACATAAATTTGTTATATGGTAATACTTGATCAACTAAACTATTTAATTGAGTCGTAAAATCACACCACATCATTAAATCATATGAAACTGTTACGTATTTTGGTATATCAATTAAATATATTTCATTCGATCCGACTTTTTCATATTTTGGTATTGGAAATAGCTCGTCTTCATAACGATTTCTAGAATTATATTTATTTCGATAAACTAGCTTACTTCCAGGCTGTGTTCTGTTAACATCTAAATTTTGTAGTTCGCTACGTTCAGCAACAGAGTTTCTTTTAATCATTAATAATGGAGACTGAAGCATTCCTTTTTCGTCTCGTATATATCCTAATCTCTGCACATTGTCCCATTTTTCGCCGTTAGCAAATATAACTGGAACATTTATTAATTCTTTCTGATGTGTTATTTGAGGTTGTATTTCATTTTCTATATACCATTTAATAGCATAGTCAATATCATATACAGTTCTTTTTGGAGTTTTAATGACATCATCATCTCGTCGTACTTGTTCGGCACGATTTAATATCCGATCATTTGTTATTCCCTCCGTTACATTAGGAGTTGGCTTATTTGTTTTACGATCGATATTTTGTTTGTTGTATCTAGACATTAAAATCCTTTATATACATCTTTTTTTCCATCACTTCCAAAACGAATATCTCGAATTCCTAGTGGAATTTGTCTTGTTGCATGTGCATCAACTACGATTGAAACGCTATATCCATGAGAACTTCCATTAGGCCATGTTTCAGGATTCTTACCTACGAAATATTGATTTGCATCAACATTATCTAATTCATAGTATTCATTATCCCAGAATATTATATCTCCAACTTCAGGATATATATCTGCTTTTACTAAAATATCTCGAGAAATTGCAAATTGTGCTGTTCGTGTATATGTATGACCATAATCGTCTTGTGATGCAACTTTATCTGACTTGGTTATTAAACATGGTATTAATATAGAATCATAATATGATTTATTTTCAGATTCACCATATAAATTCGAATCACTTTGTTCAACATGTAATTTGTAGATTTGAATTTCCGTATCAATCACTGAATTTAATAATTCTGCGTTTATTGATGCTAAAAATTTAGAATCTTTTTTTCCTCCAAATAATGCCATAGTTACCCCACATAAATTTTCAATGGTATTTTACTTAAAACCTCTGACATCGAATCATTCTCTGCTTGTTGCCGAGCCAACATCTTATCTTTTGTCATATTATCTAAGAACGTTCGTAATTGATCTACCAATGCTGTTTTTTCTGTTTGTGCTGCAGATAATAAATCTGAAGAATTCAGTGTAACTTCTGTATTCGGTATTGGTATTGACGAATATTTACCACGAATGTAGCCTAACATTTCTTTTGCTACCGCAGCACCATACTTAAATACCCAAGATCGCCCCATATCATTAATTGTACTGTATGATTGATAAGTATATGGTATATTAGATGCGTCACTTACTGCCCCTGTTAAAAGTGCGCTATTCCCAAATAACAAAGCATCCTTAGCTTTCTCTTCTTCGAATAAAAACTCAATCCAAACTTTACCATATGATTGATTTGCCTGGGTACCTAATGTACCAGGTGCTGGATATAATTTAATGTTGTCGCCATGTATTTCGAATGTAAAATGTGATTTACGTATACGGTCATTAAATTCAATTGTTTGTATTCGTAACAAGTCGGCATGTAACGGCATCATCATGAAATTAACTGACGGAGAAAATCCGCCGAAATCAAATGAATCCAATAATTGTTGCGATCCTAAACCGGTACCAACATATGGATCAAAATATCTAACAATTGCTGGTGGTGGGTGATGCAATACACGTTTAATTTCAATTGAACTAGTATCTGATAATGTTATACCCATATTAGCAACCGCCTCGCGTATCGAGTATGTTTGTTGACCCGATACAATATCAATTGATGCTGAGTGCCAAGTTACGTTACCACCCGAATCTGCTTCGGTTCCATATGCTTTAGATAACTTAGTTATATAACTCAAAGAAGAACCAACTACTTGTCCCGTTAAACTCCCATTATTTAAGTATTGAGAGCCAGTTGGTACACCCAATGTACTCATTAAGTTATTAGTAATATTAACTTGATTGATTTGATTTGAATATTCTATAATAGCAGATTCAAATGCAGTATAAAAATTAACAGCTTGTAATTCAACGTCTAATATTGGATATCCTAAATGATTTGCAGCAAACTCAGCAAATTTATCAGCCTGTGACTGAAATATAGGATCATTGTCGAAAAATCCAAATGGAGTGTCGCCGACACTAAACGATGACGATCCAGGCCATATTTCTCGATTTTCTGAATAATCCATATTTATATCCTTTTATAATAAATATCAGTATGACTCAGTAAGTAGTTTCAAAACTTCATCTAAAGATTCATGTCGGTGGTTGTCAGTTAATTTTATTTCTCTAACATATTGAGAATCTCGTATTTTTGGAACTTCGTGCACTGCAGAATCGTTTCTGTATTTTAAATCAATCTGATGGGTATCACCACATAAAATCATACGGCTTCCTTTTCCTAGTCTAGACAATACCATCGATAATTGTTGTTTTGTTAAATTTTGAAATTCATCAACTATTATAACGGAATTATCAAATGTTCTTCCGCGGAAATGAGATAGACTAACTAATTCAATTGATTCATCAGCTTCCATGCCTTCTAATATATTTGGTTTGTTATATACCTTGCGCATATTAGAACGAATTGGAACTAACCACTCTTCCATTTTTTCTGCTAACGATCCTGGTAAAAAACCATTATCTTCTGTAGAAACTGTCGGTCTTGTTATTATTATTTTATTTATTTCTCGTTTAAAGAATTGATCCAGTGCAATCTGTACAGCTAGTAATGTTTTACCACTACCTGCTTTACCTAGTACAAAATTAAATGGTGCATTTAATATTTTAGATTTCGCTTCTTTTTGTTCGTCTGATAATGTTACTGAAAATCGAACCGGGCCTTTGGGCGGGTTCTTTTGTTTGTTTGATGTAGCCATATTCTAGTTTTTACGAATATTAAAATAATTTTGTAAGCGTGCTTTCCATGTATGTCATATCTTTAAGTGTTTCTATCTTACCTAAACACATCTGACGGACTGCTTGGAATGATTTCATTCCTGGATATTGTGTTAAAATTTTAATTGTAACTAACTCTTTATCTTTTCCTAAGTCCTTTTCAATATGAACCATTAAGACCATACGTATAGCACGAATTCGATCTAAAACGTCAACTAATCTTCCACTATACCGAATTCTAGCTTGCATAGAGTATGTATTTCTAGGTGTTGCCATATTATTCTTTTTTATAATAAATACCTAAAAAATAAGAAATGTAATGATTTAATATACAAAAAAAAAGTGCAACCGTTTCCGGCTACACTTTTAATAAATTATATAGTACTATATATTAAAGAGTATCAATACCTTTAACGTATACTTTACCATAAAATTCTGGACGAACTACTTTCTTAGCATATCTAGTCATTACCCCTTTACGTGGAGTGAAGTTAACTGGATCATATACTAATGGTGTCATGATAAGAGGTACATATGGAGAGAATACAGCACCTGTTTCTAAGAACTGAGCTCCTCTGAATCCCATAAGGATTACATTCTCTTTCATGTAAGGGTTTTTATAAACTGTGTAACGATTATTCATCGAACCAATTTTTTGAACACCCGCTGCAAATTCCATTTTGCTTCCATCAGTGTCAGCTGCAAATCCAGGAATAGATTCTAGGATAGTTGCTACACCAGGAGAAGTTACTAGGAAGTTAGCACCACCACGAAGTGTTTTTTGGTGAATTTTGTTACTAACTTTTTGCAGTTTAGTACCAAGAGTTTGGAACCAACCACCTTGCGTGTTATAGAAACCAGTGTTATCAGTTACACCATTTCTAACAAATGTAGATCCATTCCAAGTTTCGTTGTTAACTGCCGACCAATATTCTGTTGTTGGAGCTGCAGAAATCAACATATCAAGAATCTCTAGATCAATCTCCATTGATACATACTCTGATAACATCGAAGTTAATTCAGCCTCAGCGTCAATTGAATGATAAGCGTTAAGATCTTGCGCAAACTCAGGAGTCCAAACTGCTTTCAACTTACGTGTCTTAGCAACAATTGGCTCTGATTGCATTTCAAGATTCAACTCTGGAATATCGATATCTGTTCCGTTATCGATACCAGTACCATTTCCGCTACCTTTAAATGGATCAGTATCTTCAAAATCACCACGCGTGACATCAGTCGGAGCGATGCTATAATTAACTTTTAAACCAGTGTTATCAATAGCAGTTTGAATACCAGCTGCTAATGAAGCAGTTACAACGAATGATGCAGTATAGTTAGCGTCAATAGTTGAGAATGCTTGAACTGGGATGATTTCTGTTGAACCAGAAATTAATGTGAATGAACGAACAGCTAAACTATCAGCAGTAGTAGGTACTGGTGCAGTTAATACAAAATATTGTGCGTTGTCATATCTGTTATCAAAATTTAATGATGCAGAAGATGCAGCTGCTGCTGCAGCTCCAGAACCGGTAGAAGCACCAGCTACAGATGCAGTTACGTTTGCAATTGAATAACCGAAACGACCTGCGCCATAAAGACCACCAGTTGGATCACCAGATGTATTAGTTACACCGAACAATGAATCATCAGCGTTTGGAGAGCTAAAAGGCTGGCCCGTTCTATTTGAATTATCATCATCAAATCCAGGACGAGCTGTACCATATTTAAAATCTAGATAAAATACTAGACCCGATGGTAAATTCATTGGTTGTACTGATACAAATTCTTTTGCTGCAAATTCAGCGAAAATTCTACGTACTAATGGAAGAGCAACCCCTGCCCATTCCTCAGAACCTTCTGCGGTTCCTGTTTGTGAAGCTTCTTTTACTAACTGACGTGCTTGGTTTTCAAGAAGCTGAGCCATACCTGCTACTTCCGTCTCAGTTGAAAGGCCTTCTAATAAGCCAGTTGGTTGCCATTTTTTAACTAAAGGCTTTGCCATATGGCTTTGGTTTGGATTATTACTTTGTAGTAAATTTGAAATATCCATTGTTTTCCTTGTTTTTAATATTAAATTTAATTAATTAAACTAATCCCGCTAATTTTTTCCAACGCGATGCTAATTCCGTACCTTCATTTAAAACTTTAGTAGTTTCTTTCGATGGTGCAGTCGTTGCGGTTGCTTTTGATGCATACGACTCTTTTACAACACGTTTTGAATTTGTAGGACGTTTAAAACTCTCAGCTAATGTGCTGAATACTAATTTAACTTCTCTTGTGCTTACCGCGCGATCGAAGTTTTCAATAACTTTCATTTTTTGTGATTCGTTTAGATCGAAGTTACGGAATAATTTATTAGTAAATAAAAGTTTCGCGTTAAGTAAATTAACTTCATTGATAACTGATTGTAAATGTTTAATAGTGTCATATGCTTCTTGTAAAGCATTTTCGTCTACTTTTTCTTCTTTAGTTACCAAATCAGTAGCTTCTTCTTCAGATAAAATAGTTTCAATGATTGCATCGATATCTTCTTCGATCATACCATCTCCATCATCACCTGCTGAATCTACTACTTGCTCTTCAACTTCCATCTCATCTTCTTCATACATTCCTTCTTCTAACTCGCGAATGATTTCATCTAGATCCATATCAGCTTCATTGTAACGACCTTCTTCCATGTCAGCTTCCATGTCAGCTTCAGCATATTCAGCTTCCATTTCTTCATCGCTCATTTCGTCTTCCATGTCTACTAGTTCATCTTCAACTGGCTCTTCGCCAATCTCTCCAGATAAATCATAATCACCGTCATTGTCTAAATCGACAGCAACTCCAACCATATCTGGTGTTTCATCAGCCATGTCTGAATCCATATCCATGTCATCCATACCCATTTCTAACTCATCGTCCATTTCTTCATCATCGAGTTGTTCAGAAAGTTTAGTAGATAGCATACTTTGAATTCTAGGGGCAAACGCTTCTTCTAATGCTAGCTTTGCATTAGCAATAGCCGTTTTCTTTTACAGCACGTGCATCAGCAATAGCTTCTTTTAGCAAATCTGTTTTTGCCATTGTTTCTCCTTAAATTTTGTTTTGGAAATAAGATTATTGGAAATCTTAATAGAAATATTATTTTTTTTAGTTAAACGTTATATTAGATCTAAATAACGTATTTATAATATATATAGCCATGAACCAAAAAACAGTAAAAAAGTCCTAACATTGCTGCTAGGACCATTAAAAATACAATTATTTATTAAAATTCTTGATTAAATTTGTTTAAATATTTTGCTTTAAGTATTTCAGCTCTTCTTACTACACTAGGTTTTTTAAATTCTTGCATTTCTTTTAATCTAGTTAATGTATTACTTTGTTTTAATTGTTGCTTCCATATACGCATTGCATATGAAATATCTTTATCTACAACTTTAGCTCCTATACCAATGCCGGGCATAACCGATTGATGTTCTTTTTGTTTTCGATTCATGTAACTTATTGATTTTTATTTATACGTTTTTTTCTTGATTTGTCTTCTAATATTTTAAACCGAAAATGTTTTATCTCCGGCTTCGATGAAATATATCCCTGTATCTGTTGAGATTCTTTTGCTGGATCATCCCCTATTCTAAAATGAAAATATCCAAAACGACCATCTTTAGATTGTTTATAGTCAATTACATATATTTTCTTTTTTGTTGCAAAATTACGAATTTCGCTAGCTACGTTATCTGCCATGGCCGGATCATACAACATGTATTGAACCCCGCCACGATAATCAGTCATGTTGTTGATGAGCTGAGCTTCATCTAGTTCTTCTTCGGTTAATCCAGCATCTTTCATTGCATCGCCTAATTCTTTTACAGCATCCGTTGTTGCTTTAATTGCTTCGATATCTTTTGGAGTTGGCATTTTTGAATCGTTTTGTTCATTCAATCCAAAAAAGTCTTTATACATATTTTTAAACTTGCTCATTTATTTCCTATAATAATATAAAAATATTTTAGATGAAATCAAAATCAATCTACACTATAATATTTTTTAAGTCCTTCGCCTATATCATCTATTGCAGCTTGACATCGTCTTTCATGGATCATGATTTCATTTGCTGATTTCTTTAAATCTTTAAGTGCAGCTTCTACCATTTTCATTCGACGGCTTTCTGCTACTTTATCTAACATATCATCATCTGATTCGCTAACCATACGACCAGCAGTTTCTACCATATGTGATATACGTTCAACAATCTCAGATAAATCTCGATTTCCAGATATTGAATCCGCCATTGATGAATACATAGATAATGATTCTGCAAATTTCTTTTTATCTTCAATTGATAAAGGAGCTTCCGCATCACTAAAAACTGTTTGTTTTTCTGTCTCATTTAAAAGACTTTTAATTCTATTTAAATTTTTTCCTAACATTATCTTATATCCTACATTTGCCATCTTCGCATAAAATCGAAGTTATTATTTCGTTTGTTCTATAATATACATCTGCTGAAGATTTTGTTTTAGTAACCGATTCATTCATGCTCTTTGGATTCATGAACGCTCCATGCGTTGATGGATTTGAAACAAAATCCCAACATACCAATTCAAAATCTTCTTGTACTTCTAAAGCAGATTCGCTATATAATTCTTTTACACTGCCCAATCCACGTGAGGAAATACCCAATGTTACTCCAGCTTTAAATAATTCTTTTAATATTTTACCAGATGGTGTATCTAAAACTAAAACATCGCCTTTTAAATCATCACCTTCCCACCATATTTTTAAAACATTGTGAGATACATTATTCAAGTTAACAACAGCCGAATCCGGATGATCTAATTCTCCCAATGCTCTGTTCTGGCGGATAAATTGCTCTTCATATCGCCGACATTCTCGTTCTAATATATGTTTAGGATAAATACGACCGTTTTGATTTTTAGCCCCAGCTCGTTGTAATACACCCTGCACAACGTATCCCCCAGGTACACCATATCTAGAACCATTTGACTCATTAAGAGTTTTTAATGGCTTAAATGGCATATAATCTTGTATAAGTTCTTGTGTCATACTATTCTCCTAACGATCTAACTCGTTCTGATAATTTAATTAATGTTTCCGAAATTTTATTTAATGCTTTTTCTGTTGCAGGGCCATAACCGGATCTGGTAACACCAGCTTCCGTTTTTAGTTTAGCCGTATGTTTTACTAGCTCTTCTACTTCGCGAAGGCGTTTAGCAACACTGCGAATTGTTTCTTTAACTTTTTTCTCTGGAGATTTTTTTGGATCTCCGTTAGCAAATTGACGATAACCTTCAATTAAACGCTCATATTGTTTATCTAACGCTTCTTGTACTTTTCGGTATCCCAATGCTTCAATTGTATCTTTATCAGCTGGACCAAAAGACTTAGGTGTCATATAAGCACCAGCATCAGCCGAAATTGATGCCTCATCTAAATCATAGATACCCATTTTTTCTAATTCTTCTCGATCGAATTCTTTAACTAGTTGATTTCTGAAATCATTAATTGTTATAATCCATTCCATTACTGAATCAACAGCACCCGGATTGTCATCGAAGAATTCAGCAAATCCTTGTCTATACCCCAAACTCCCAATAACAGTTTCTAACGGAGAAGAAGAATAATAACCTTCTTTGATATCTTTCACATCTTCATCTTCATACCAATTACCATCTCCATCTGAATCTTGCCATCTAGGTTCAACTGTTTTTAAATTAGAAATTGCATCTGCATATGGTACTCGTTTCCCAGTTTTAATAAATTCTACTTCCCATTTAGTAGTATCAGATCCATTTCTGTGTATTTTTACGGGTCGACCCGCATATGTATAATTAGAATTACTTTCAGATACTATATCTTTAAATTCATTCTTCATTCGTTTTAAAATTGATTTCATTTACTATGTACCCGTGTTAATTCATCAACTAACTCAAAATATCGCAATAATGACAATACATGAGATTCTTTAATTACTTTTAAATTCTCCACGTTGCATAACAACTCAGACAACTTTTTAACTTTAATTTTTGTTACTGTGTCTGAAATATTATTTACGTGTTTTGATAATTTATCTTTTATTATAGGAATTTCTTGTTTTATATATTCACGTAACATTTCTGTATCATTGATATGCGTGATATATTTATTTAATAAACGTTTTTGTGATTCCGATAAATTTGAATATTTTTGATTGAATTTATCTATTACTAATTTATAAACTAATAATCGTTCGTCTTTGCCTTGGTTTTTAAATGTCTCTAATACAGTATCTTTTGTTGTTTTACGTGTTTCAGTTAATAAAACATGATCTAATATTACATTTTTACATTCATTTAATTTTCTAATATTAGATGACTCCTGATATTCAAATAACATATAAATGGATGCCAAGACCTTATAATTATTAATATGCCCTCGTGACAGGGATTCAAACTTAAAATTTTCAGATATTTCTTTTACTAAATTATATTTTTGTCTACGCAGTAATGATTGATTTAATTTAGAATATGCTCGCTGAGCCTCTTTAATAAAATCTAAAGCTCTAGCCTCTGATTTAAATTGCTCCCGGATAATTGAATTATATAATTGCAATTCCTTTGATAATTCTGAATTTTTACCAAAATATTTTTTAATGATATCAATTGCTACTGATTTATCTGAAGATAGAGCTTCGCTGGTTAGTTTCCTAACCAACATCTCAAATAAAATTCCAGCATTTTTATATTTTGAATGTTTTAATTTTTTTGCCATTCTAAATAATTCTTTTTTTATTTATTAATAAATATAATTTAGTTTATAAAATATTATTTTCATCCAACATCGTACCGCTATCTTCGTCATTTTTTTCTTCAAATAATAACTTTGTACTAGTAGATTTTTTAATTTGTTTTGCAAATCGATTAGCTAATTCTAATTTCATTTTAGTGCCAGTTCTGCGTGTAGCGTTTGGGTTAGGTTGGAATGTTGTTTTTTGATTTTCTGGATCAAAAGCCTGTTTAATCTGTTTTGTGCCTAGCGGATCCCAACCCAATTCGTTTTTATGTTGTCCTGACTTAATTCCTTCTGGCGGTCGGCCGCCTTCATTATCTGAATCAACTCCCATATGCAATGAAGCTAAATCATGCGGAGTACCATATGAAACTCCAGTTACTGTTGGATCATTACCCTCCTGTTCAATTTGATTTTGGCGGAAGCGCAGTTTCAAATCTTCTATAATATTAGTTCGTTCAGACAACCACTGTTCTTCAGTCATATTAAATATAAATTCATAGATATATTTATCAGAGACTAGTTTCGAATCCTTCATTGTATTTGCTAATTGAATTTTTTCATTCATTAACGCAATCTTTTGTTGATCGTAAATTATAGACGGGGCTGTTAATGATAAATCAAAGTTAACTAAACTTTCATTTTCAAATCCTTGTGCATATAAATGTACAATTGCAATTTTTGTTAATTCTGATACTACAATTTTCTGTATACGCTCAATTGTTCTAGCAAATCGTATATCTAATGACGCCAATGTAGATTTTCCTTCTACTCCTTCATCATAACCTAAAAATGGCTTAGGTATTTTTAATGCAGCCATCATTTTATGCTTAACATATTCTATATCGTCAATACCGGTAAAAGTCATACCAGGTAACGTATCAATTTCTGTAGATGTTTTATTTCCGCGTGTTGGTAAATAAAAATCCTCCAACATATTATTTAAATTAAACTTGAGATTGTAATTACCAGTTTGTGGATCTACATGTGGGACTTTTTTCATTTTATTAATAACAGTCTCCATATATGAATCTACTTCATTTGGTGGAATATTACCAATATCAATTTTGAATATACGTTTCTCAGGTGCGCGCATTATTCTGTGAATTAACATTGCATCTTCCAACATTGTTAATTTTTGAAATTCATGTCTCGCTCCTTCTAACATTGATCTACCATATGGTAAAAAGTTTGAATCTGATAATAGTCTAAAATGTGCTATTTCAAAAACATCATATTTTTGTTCTGCAGAAGAAATATGTCTAAATGTTATATCATATTCCCCAGTCGATTCATCAAATTCTTCCCATCGCTCAATCTCATAACTAGAAAATGGCCGTGCATTTAAAACCCCAACCTCTTCTGCAACATCTAATTTTAAAAACATATCGCCGTATTTACACATATTACGTATCCACGACCATAAATTAAATTCAATATTTAAAACATCATAAAATAAATTTTGTAATATTCGTTGAATTCTGGCGTCTTCGGTTTTAATTGTAATAATATCACCAAACTGATTAGCTAATGTTGACTCGTCAGCGTATATATCTAATGCTGAATGTAAAATTGGATCTTTATCCATCATTTCATAGTCAGTATATAACTGCATTCTGTTTTGATGCATGTAGTAGTTAGAGTCATAACCACCCATACCGCCGACTCTATGCTTATTACTACCATGTAATCGCATATATCGATCAGCAATTTTACTGTGAGATAAATTTCCGACACTTTGTAATTTATTTGTATCTACAACGCGTAGTTTGTTTTTACCATACGCTCGCACAATTACATTAGTGCTGAATAAGTTTGTTAGACGTTTTCTTAAAGAAGCCATATTATTAGATATATTATTTTTATATAAATATAACTTAATACAGAACCAGCTGGATTATATAAGCCATGTTAGATCTTGATCACCATCTCCAGGATTCCAATTCCATCCGGAATCACTTCTTGAATTACGATTGGTATAAATAACATTGCTACTTTTATTTACATGATTCAAAGCACGTTTATTTAATTCAATCCCTTGTTGTCTCAGTTTTAACGCTGTATCTCGTAACCACAGCCCAATACAAAATGACATGGTTAAATCATCATTATATCCACCCTGAGCTTGAGCTTTTCCATTTTGCCAAATAAATACCCATAATTCATCAATTAATCGTTTACTACGTATAATCGGGGCACGTTCTAACATGTATGTTTTTAATGCTGAAATCATTAATGGCCTAGTTCTACTAGTCGTAGATACACCCGGAACCATTTTTGATTTATCTACGGTGTCATATCCTTTTTGTAATTGCACTTCTATGTCTACATAGCCATCATCTTTATATGTATAAAATAAATTATCATAGCCTCGATCTAATACTGGTTGTATTGCTGCCCAACCAATATTGGCATTTTCAATAGCTAATAAACCATTATTCCATTCTGTAGCTACGCCGTGTAACATGATTCCAAATTCCTTTGGGGGAATCTTACCTTTATATTCAGCAACCTGTTTTACAGATTCAACTTCAATAACATGAAATGCAGAAAAGTCATTTCCATCACCACGAGCGACATCCGCTATAATTATATAGTCTTTAGAATAGTCAGGATATTCCCATATCCAATAATTTTGATCAAAGCCTCGCATTTCAATTGGAGGAGTACACCGATCTTCATATTCTTTAAGAATCGGTCCATCTACTACAGTATGGCCTGAACTAATAAAGTCACAATCACATTCTTGTGCTGCTCCCTTTTCTCCTAATAATTGTGTTTGTTTATCGCGCCATTCCTGATCTCGTTCGGGATGGACAGTCCAGTGTAGCTTTATATTATTCCACTGCGTTTTAGGATTAGTTTCACCATCTACCCATGTCTTATGAAACCAATTACCCATACCATTTGGAGTAGATAATACAATAGCACCACCACCTGTTGATAATGTAGCTTGAGAGGCAATCCATATCTCTTCAATATTTCTAATAAATGCTGCCTCATCTACTATTAATAATGATAATGCTTCCGATCTCGCACCGGTATTAGCCGATGATATGGCTTTGATTTGGGAACCATTTTTGAATTTTAATGATAATTTATTATCAGCTTCAATATTACCTTTGAGCCAAGATGGTAAATTATCATGCATTATACGAACTTTAGTAACTAAGTTTTTAGCTACTTCTTGCGTTGTCGCAATAACTAATACATTAAATGAATCCGTGAATAGCATTTGATGTAACGCATATCCAGCCGCTAATGTAGATATACCTAATTGCCTAGACTTTAATATAACATTATACCGATTATTATGTAATGTATCTAAAGACTCTTCCTGGAAATCATATAAGTTAAATTTAATTTTTCCTCGCTTAGGATGTTGTATATAACAATAATTTCGCATGAAAAATACTGGGTCTTGTACGCATCGTAGGTACTGTTCCCGGATTATCGATTTTAAATCTTTTTTCTTCATGTTTACAACTTATTATTTAGTTAATAATAGATACTGCTAATTTGCCAGCTAAAATTGCTGTTAATATACCAGCTGGAAATGTTATATACGGACGTTCGTACCATTTAGGAGTAAATAATTCTTCTCGTTTAATATAAATGTCTATATTATCTTGAAGTAATTCATTTTGTTTATTTAAAAGATCAATTTCTTTTTCTTTTAAAAAGATATTATATTCCTGGTATGATATCAACGAATCTTGCTCTCGAATAATTTTTTCATTAATCTCAGTTAATTCAAATAACGAGTCTAATGTTTCTGATATACTATATACTTCTTCTACAGTAAAACATGTATCTGGATTTTGTGCAGTTCCGAATAAAGGAAATACCATTAATAATATAACTACAATATATTTCATTTCCGTTTATTAATTTTATCTAAAATATTATCTTTAGCAGATTTAACATCTTCGCTCTTAGAAACCACAATATTCTCTTTTTGATCTTTAAGATCAGATATGGTTTCTTTTTTATCGTTAATTTTATTTTCTACAATATCTTGTTCTTTTTTAACTTCAGTTATTTCCGTTTCAATTTCAGAAATTTCTTCGTTATTTCTTTCAATTTCATCTTCTAATTCTCGTTTTGTTTTTTTAGATTTTGAAATAAAAATAAATGACAATATACCAACAATTGTAGTTATAATAGAAATTAATATAACTTTTAATTTTTTCATTTATTATCTTTGTTAAGTTGTTTATCTAACTTTTTTAGAAAATCAGCTTTGAATAATTTAAAGTTTTCTTCAATAGTAGATTCAAATTCTTCTGGTGTCATTTTAGCTTCAACATTCTCTGTTAATCCATCTCCGTTAATTACAACTTTAGAAACTTCAGTATATGCTTTTTTCAGAATTTCAACTTCTTGCTCTGCTTGATCTAACCAAGATAATGCATTATTACGTACTTTCTCTAGAGCGTATGTTTCAAACTCACCATTATTTTTTAATTCATGTTCAAATTCAATTGTACAATCATAACACATACCATTTACCTTTCTCATTTTTTCGTCTAGATGAGATGGTTTGATACAGGTACACGTGTCTTTTTGGCAATTTGGGAACGTTCTTAAATAATCACGAACGGATTGCATCGTATCTGAGTTTTTTGTTTTTCGTATACGGAATCCATCTTTCTGTTCAACGATTGCCACTGCGCCAGTTATGGGATCAACCTCTTCCCATACATCACCAATTTTTCGTTTACTAGCTTTTTCTGCAGCAGATTTTGCGTCAGAAAACCCTACAGTTTTTTTAGTTTGGAATTTATGTGAGCCATCGATCATTTGTTCGATAGCTTTAATATTTTGTAACTTATTCTTTTTCGCCATATATTTTAGTTTTTTATGCTACCCATTTTATTTCTAGCAGTAATAGCATAATTTTGTAACATTTTATAAATTGTAATTTTGTTATTCGTATCTAATTCTTTAATTGCCATTTCCAACGTTCTTATTATCGCTGTTGTAAGTCTAATTCCAGATTCTTTTGATTTTAAATATTTAATAAACAATGTCTCTGGATTAACTGCGTCGATCGAATTTTTATCGGCATCTGGTGTTTCTACATCAGTTTCGTCTGCAGGCACAGCTGGTGCTTCTGGAGCTGGTGTTGGCTCTGGTGTATCTGACAATGGTTTTGGATCTTCTTTTTGATCTTCCATTTGCTCTCTTAACATAATTGCAATTTTTCTACGTATATATTCACGAATAAGACGTTCTTTATTTTCTGTAGATAATTTATTTATTTTTTCTTGTATGTCTTTATTAACAATAACGCCATGGTCGATATTTTTTAATTTTTCTAAATATTCTTCGGTATCTTGTTCCTGATTTTTATCAAAATACTTTGCAGCATATTCAGGATCATAATCACCAGTTTCTAAGTTTTTATATGTTCTGTCTTTATCAGACATATCCGGAACCATATTTTCGATATCATCAATTATTGGTTTATCGTCTTTTCTAGGAACCATTGTTTGTTTTTTACCAGTAGATTTTGGTACCATGTTACCGTCTTTATCTTCAACTTCATAATCCTTAAGATCTTTTCTAGTTTCTGTCTTAGTTGATTTTTCTAAATCTTTTGGTTTTTTATATTTAGATTTGTGTTTTGTTGACATAATTTTTCCATTTATTTATAATAAATATTAGTATGTGTATTTATCATATTATTTTATACTTATCGTTGATATCTTACCATTCCTAATATTTGGTTGACTGGGGCAAATGAGCCGGTTAATTTATATGTATTGCCTTTGTATACAAATACAATTCCTTCGAGTGGTACAATTGTATCAAAACCGCCGAGACGTTGTATACGCCCTAATTCTCGCTGTAAAGCACTTAACTGCGATGCATCATCGGTTTGTTTAAGAATTCGAATTGTATTTGCCAATTCTTTTCGTACATCTTGTACTGCCTTATTTGGATTCAGTGCTAAAAACTCAGATGCATTTTTTAAAACAATTGCTCCCAATTTTAAGAATATAGTTTCAAACGGTTGAATATTTTGTTTTTGATATTGTTTAAAATCTTTTTTATCAAATTCCGTTATCCAATTTGCAAATTCTTCATTATCCACAGATTTAACAACATTATTTATTCTTGTAGACTTATCTCCAAAAGCCCAGCGATTTACTAGTATATCCAATACAGAATCTGTAATATTATAATTTAATTGTGCTGCTTTTGTTTTAATAACATCTGCCCACCATGCTTTATGATATTCGGAAACTAAATCGGTTTCTTTTAATCTATACTTGTTTCGAAGTTGATCTACTTCTTTATATAAAGCATCCTGATAATCTTCAAAATTATCTATTTGACCAATTTTTATTTTTTGTGGAGGTATGATTTTAAATGTATTTTGAAGATGAGCATTTGCATCTTGAATCGCTCGTTGTAATATAGCGCCACCTGGCATATCTGTCATTACAACATTGCCTTTTTCATCATATTCAACTAAATTATGAAACTGCAGGAACGCATCTTCATATGCAATTATATTTTTTGTTTGAGGATATATAATTTCCATGTTTGCAAATACACGACCATTTTTAAATATAGCGGTTAATTGTTCCGTACTTAATTTTGTTAACGCTGCATTTAAATCATTCCCAGCTTCACCAAAAGCATCTGATAATGCGCCGCGGCCGCCGAATTTTTCTTGAAGTTCGGTCACTGATAATGGATTAATTCGTTCTCCTTTATTTCTAGCAAATCCTACTTCTCCATTTTTATATGTTACGAATATATTTTGACCATCTGTTTTCTCAGTAACTGCTTGTTCGATATCTAAACGACCACCTAATGATCTAGCAATCATTTCTTTCATATCATTGAAAGTTAATCCGTGTGTATCATATGGGTGATTCATATGTCCGCCTAAACCTCCTTCGGTAAGAAGATCTGTATACTTATTATAGTTTTCATTGATTTTTGATTCTGATAATTTAACTCCATATGTAGTTTTTTCATATTCATCAAAATCATATACGAATTCTTTTCCAGGATTATCTTTAAGAAACTTTTTTAATTTAGCAATTTTCTTTTGATGTTTGTCTGCCGTTTTAGCATCCATATACCCTTCAATTACAGCATCAATATCTTCTTGTAATTTAGATATCCACCATTCTTTTGTTAGTGCGTGTTCTTGAGTACCATTTAATATTTGGAATATGTTTTTCACAATTGCATCTGAATACTGTGGATAACTTTGTTTGAAGTTATTATAATCAGATAAATTAGCTCGGGTACGAGATGCTGATATTGGTTCGCCGTCCGCAGTTGTTAATGGATCAATATCTACCATTAATTCCGTAGCATCGATTCCCGCAGGTATCTTTCTTCCTGATCTATCGCCAACTGTTTTGTATTTGTCTACATTTGGTACGAAATCTTTAACTCGAACATAATCTGAATCTTTATTAGATGCTGCTAATGCATATGTTCCGGTGTCGACATCTGGTAATGCAAATAAAAATTCATATGCAGCCATTAATGGCGAATTAAATTCAGTTGGTTGAAATTCAATTTTAGAATCAGAATTTAATAATTCAAATATCTGCCGACTATCATCCCGAGTTACACCATCTCTAGTTTTTGGTCCACATAACATAATTACACGTTTTACTTGTGGATTATTAGCATATCTCTGAGCTAATTGCATATGAGCGCCGGTAATTGGTTTAAAGCCGCCCGGGAAAAGTACTGTTACATTATTCATTAATTATCCATTTATTAATAAATATTGTATACGCTAAATACAGCGTAGTTAAGGCACAGGCGGTAAAGGCACAGGTTCTGCAGGGGGCGCCGTAGCTGATCCAACTATTCTAGATGTTCGAAACACAAAGTTTTTTAGTTTAATAGTTCCAGTAGCACCAGTAGTATTAGATACTGATAATGTAGTATGTACCAAAACATAATATCCTTGTCGATCGGTGAAGGCAGTAGTAGCAATATTACTATTATTAGCTCCAGATTTTAATGTTGTTGGGGGTGCAAAATCAATTGATGCGGGACCACCTAATGCAGATTGCGAATCAAATAATCCATATTTTGATGGCGTTCCTGAATATGAACCTGTAATCGAATTTGCTATAAATGAGTGTAGATAAAATATTTTATTTCCTGCAGTAGCATCAGTACGATCAATTTCATATGTATATGATAACTGCATTCTTGTTTCACCCGGTAATATAAACATATGGAAACTAGGTCCAGCAACTGCAGAACCGGTTGTTGTTGTTGGCGTACCATTATCTGGTAATGTCGCTATACTAACAGAATATTCAGTATCATCAAAATAAACTACTCGACCAACATTTACACCATCGATAAATTCTGAATTACTATCAAATAAAATATCACTTCCATTAACAGCAATAAATGATGATGCGGTAACATCGCCATCGGCTGTTAAGTGAAACCCACTCGAGTAAATTTCTAAGTTTCCACCAGATCCTGATATAAATTGTGTTGCAGAATCACCTAGAAAAAATGTTTTTGTATGTACATCTAATTCAGAATCAGCAGTAGAATATCGAAAATAATTATCGGTATCTGCATATAATTCTAATCCAACGCCACTATATGGAACGCCGCCTTTAGTATTTTGGCCGGATAATGCAGATCCAGACCACAATAAAAATCCAGGATTTCCAGTTTCAAATCCATCATATCCTAATGATCGTACGAACCCAGTGTTTTTATATCCGCTAATCGCAACTCCACTATTCAATGAATCTGCTACATACAATGACCCAGTTAACATTGAATAATCTCCATCGATATATCGATTTCCGCCTTGCCATGTATTATCATAATTATAACTAATTAATTTGCTACGTACTCCAGCAACGTTATAATATTCAATCTTAAAAGCTAATTGATTTGCAGATTTATGTTTTGTAGGTATTTCCGTCCTAATTCTAGTATAATTAGGAGTATATCCAGGATCATTGTCTGTAGTTGTTCGTATGTCTGATAATTGCCATTGTCCGGCATTGATTACGAATATTAATACCCCATTACCTGATTTATCTGCTTTAAAATTTATTTCATAATCATCAATTCGTGAACTATTTGCGTTAACAGTAAGTTCGCCAATTCGTTTACCTAAATTAACTGGCAATTCTTGATTATAATAATCTGTTACATTATAATTAAAAGCAGATCCGGAAGCATATACATATATTTCAGGATTGTTATTCGAACTCGTATTAGATTTTTGTGCATAAGCATCAAATATAATTTTATATTGTGAATCTTGTATAAACTCTCCAGTAAATGAATCGTTTATTTGAAAAACATGAACTGAATTTTTATTTGTAATGTCAATTGAACTAGATATCAACACTGCATTACTTATAGATTCTGTTGTGTATGTTAATGTTGGTGCAGTTACTTCAGTTTTACCTAAATATGTATGACCTTCCCAATATGTATCAATAATACTTTGTAATGTAAATAATCCGATACTAGTATACGGATCGACTGAACTCGTGCTAGGGACGAATATTTCTGTTTCTGATAATTCGATATCATTTGTTAATTCCCAAGTTCCAACAGTTCCTTTTCCAGATG
>Ga0208899_1000868_pt1 | contig 22091 bp, 19 predicted proteins | sample VirMetDEL_Nov_24_FD_184518 | JGI IMG/M metagenome (GOLD analysis project Ga0208899, IMG submission 184518) | Aqueous microbial communities from the Delaware River and Bay under freshwater to marine salinity gradient to study organic matter... | ecosystem: Environmental > Aquatic > Marine >... | reverse complement strand
ACAACGAACGAAAGGGAGCTTGGACGCAAAAGTGGATGTTGCGACCCGTAGCAAACTGCTGTCGTGGTAGCAGTATCGTGCGGGTAACGCCCGCATTCCAAAGGAGATAAAAAATGACTAAGAAATATGTACTACAAGAGTTTATGAACCTAGATTACAGCGACGATCTTCTCACAGAAGAAGAGCGTGAAGGTAACCGCCAAGGAACACACCTTATTGTAGCAGGAAAGATCCAAGCCGCTGGCAAAAAGAACGGCAATGGACGCATTTACCCACGACCAATCCTCGAAAGAGAGATGAAGAACTACGAAAAGCTTGTTCGTGAAGGTCGTGCCATCGGCGAACTAGACCATCCAGACAGTTCAGTCGTAGAATTGAAGAATGCTAGCCACCTAATCACGCAAGTGTGGTGGGAAGGCGACGATGTCATGGGCAAAATGAGGATTTTGGACACCCCAGCAGGTCAAATCGCCAAACAACTAGTAGAAGGTGGCGTTCAATTGGGCATTTCAAGTCGTGGTCTCGGCTCAACTCGCCAACAGGGCGGTGTTACCATGGTTGAGGACGATTTCCAACTACTTTGCTTTGATTTAGTATCAGAACCAAGCACAACCGGTGCATTTTTGGTCGCCGAGAACCAAGTTAAGACACATTTAACCAAGGCTGACAGGATTAATCGTGCCTTGAACGACATTTTGGGCGACAAATAAGAAAGAGGTTATAATGAAAAAATCGGAACTCAAAAATATTATTAAAGAATGTGTCCGTGAGGTAATCTTTGAGGAAGGTATGCTATCAGGCATCATCTCAGAGGTCGTGCAGGGCATGGGCACAGCAACTTTAGTACAAGAAACAAGAAGACAACCTGCTCCACAAGTCACTCAACGTATAGCAGAGACTAAGCAGCAGGTTCTAAACGCTGTAGCATCAAACTCCTACGAAGATGTGAAGAAGAAGTTCTCCAACCCAGAACTTTTTGAAGGCACCCGACCCATTGCTGAGTCTAAGAGTGCCAAGGGTGGAGCACTGTCTGGTGTAGCACCTAATGATCCAGGTGTAGATATTTCAAGTATTCCCGGCTTTGGAAGCTGGTCAAATGTTGCAGCAGCAACAAGAAAGTAAAACAATGAGAAACAATCATAGAAACAACAACAAGCCACTCGAACCCTGTGTTACTGTTCGTGCGGAAGATAATCACGGCGATCCAGAACGTATGATCCGCCGCTTCCGTAAGATGGTAAAAGCAGAGGGCATTATCGAAGAAGTACGCAACCGACGCTACTTCAAGGCACCCAGCGAGAAACGCAGGGAAGAAAAAGAAGAAAGACAAAGACTGATCAACAAGGTGAATAGACGTAGAGACGAACTACTTAAGCCTAGGGATCGATACAAAAAAAGGAGGTCATAATCAATGGCTATATCACCTGACGGTACATTATACTATCAACATCAACGCTCTGGACTAGGAAGCGTAGGGTCTTATCAAGTTGCAGGAACTCCTTTTATGACTGGGAGTACAATTGCGGCTGGAGATGAAGAGACAATTAACTTCCCAAATGTCACAAGATCTATTACTATTATTAATAAAGATGCAGAGAACGATGATATTCGTGTTCATTTTGCTTCTACTGGATCAGCAAATACACTCGGCGGACTACACTATATTACTCTAGGTAGCATGAACTCTTCTTTGACAATGAATGTTAAGTGTAATAGTGTTTATGTCTCTGCTCCAGGAAATGCAGCAGCATACGAAATGTTTGCTGAATTGACAGGCATCAATCCACAGACCATGTTCCCACTAACTGGTTCTGGCATCGACGAATAATCGGAGGATATAAGAATGGGATTCGGTAGCGGCGGAGGAGGCTTCACACCCTCACCAAACAATGTTCCTGGCAGTACTCAAACAGGTACTGATAAAGATACAGATACTCATCAATTTACAGGCTCAGTTGATATTACTGGTTCCCTAACTCTTAATGGCTCCGCAATTACTGGCGGCGGTGGCGGCGGTGGCACACCTGGTGGAGCAGATACTCAAGTACAGTTTAATGATGCCGGCTCTTTTGGCGGCTCTGCTAACTTTACATTTGATGGTAATGCTATCACTGTATCTGATGATGCTGATGTTGCAAATACTCTCGGCAAGGCTAAGATTGGCTATGACGGAACAAATGCAGATTATGCTAACTTTTCTCATAGGGATCAAATGTCTAGTACTAGTTTTGCTTTGCAGCAGCGTGCGAATGGCGATACTATTATCAACGCAGCCAACGGTAGGTCTGTCGGCATAAGAATTAATAATGCAAATGCAATGACTGTTGTGGCACCTAATAATAATGTAGCCATTGGTAATTTTGGAGCCCCAACAGCAAGACTTCATATCACAGGTACTACTGGCGAACAGGATCTTATAAAAGTAGATGCAGCAGATACATCAACAGCATTTTTTGTAACAGGTTCAGGGCAAGTCGGCATTGGGACAGGAACACCAACTGCTTTGCTACACGTTTCTTCGTCTACGTCAGAAGACCTTTTCCGAGTAGACCATGAAGATTATACAGACAATCCAATTTTTGTAATTACTGGATCTGGTCAGGTGGGTATTGGGACTGATGACCCAAGTCACCTCCTACACATACAAAGCTCTGGTAAAGCTTCGTTGTTACTTGAGGCGGACACCGACAACACACCAGAATCGGATACTGCTTATATTAAATTAACTCAAGATAATAATGCTACACGAATGATAGTCGGACTAAACGGTAATGCCTCCGTTGATCCTGATGGTATTTTCTTAGCAAACGCCATGTCTAACGCAGGCATTGTAGGACCCAGAACTGCTGGCAGTCCTCTACAGCTTGTAACGAGCAATAGGGCAAAAATATGTGTCCAGGATGATGGTCAGGTGGGCATTGGTGATGGTTTTAACGAAAGTACTAGACCTACTGCTATTTTACATGTTTCTGGCGGAATCGCAGCCCAAGGCACAGCTAAAACATCTCCGCTCATACTAGTGGAATATGACGATAACGACAATATTCTCTTCGTCACAGGCTCAGGACGAGTTGGCATTGGGACAGGCACACCAGTTCAAACACTATCAGTTAGTGGTAGTGCTGCTTTCTCTGGTGCCTTTGGTTCAACAGCGATTGAAACTCTCACCGCTAACGGCACAATATCAGCAAACACAGGTCTAACACTTATTGATGCATCTTCATCTCTTGCAGTGAATAATACTCTTCTTTTTTCAATAGCAGACGGAACTTTTGCGGGACAAGAAAAGAAAATTAGAGGCTTAATTATTTCAGGCTCAGACGGAGCAAATTCTACAGGGATTTATATTGTTGGAACAAACATTGATTCCCCACCGTTTTTAGGTGGCAGTGGGCAGATTGTACTCTCTAGTTCAAACCCAGTAGTAGGACCATCGTTCCAGCGAGCAGGTTGTTCTTTGGTTTGGGATGGTTCAAAGTGGCTTCCTGTAGGAAATTATAATTTCAATATTAATGCCACAGGTTTCTAGCCTAAGAAACATTTCTAGTCGTTTACATTTTTAATCTACTATTTATTTTTGATGTAATATCATCAATTAAGGGGATTAATCTATGTCTACTATGTTAGAACAAGCAATCGTTGATGCAAAGGCTCTTCGTGAAGCCGCTGTTAAAAGTGCTGAAGCCGCTATCGTCGAGAAGTACAACGACGAAGTAAAAGATGCTGTAAGCAAACTTTTGGAACAAGATGACGAAATGGATCTTGGTATGGAACCAGAAGCAGAAGTCGAAATAGACAGCACTGCTATGGAACAAGTACCAATGGCTCATCTTTCTGACGACGACGAAGATATTGTTGTTGTAGACCTTGATGACATTATTGCTGCCGCCGAATCCGAAGAAGGCGAAGAAGAAGCAGTTGAACTTGATCGTGAAGAAGTTGCTGACGAAGTCGGTCTTCCCCTCGACGACGAAATGCCTGCTAACCGTGACGATGAGATTGAACTTGACCAAGAAGAGCTTATTGATATGTTCAAAGAGATGCTCGTCGTTGATGTCCCACAAGTTGAGCTTGAGCGTGCTGAAGAGCGCCTCACTCAGGACCAAGTTGAGCAGGACGAAGAAGCAGAAGCAATCAACACTGACGGAATGGACGAAGAGGATGCTGAGAACCTTCGCCGCTCCGAAGAACAAAACGAAAGCCTTCAGAAGGAAAATGCTGAACTCAAGCAACTTCTAGGGCAAGTAAAAGAAAAACTACAAGAAATAAACTTGCAAAACGCAAGATTATTATATGCGAACCGTGTGCTTGGAGATTCCTCCTTGAATGAGCAGCAAAAAGCTAAAGTTGCTGAGCTAGTTTCCGCAGCACGTTCGGTAGAAGAAGCGAAGATGGTCTATGAGACTCTTCAAAAGACAATGGCGGGTATTCAAAGCAATGCTCCACAATCGTTGTCTGAAGCTGTAACTAAGAGATCATCTGTGATTCTTAGTGGGAATCGTAAAGAGGAACACACTGCCGAAAAGAGTCCAACATACAATCGTTGGGCGACGCTCGCAGGAACAAAGACAAAATAACTTAAAAGGAGAAAAAAATGTCTGTACTTAACACACTCACCGAAGGCATCAGAGCACGCTCTCTTGCTAATGAAGGTGAAGCTCTTCTTGAGAAGTGGGAAAAGACAGGTCTTCTAGAGGGTCTTGACGACGGTGGTCGTTCAAACATGGCTCGTCTTCTAGAAAACCAGGCTGCTCAGCTTCTTAAAGAACAATCCACAATGGCTGCCGGCGATGTCGAAGGTTTTGCCGCTGTTGCGTTCCCAATCGTTCGCCGTGTATTCGGTCAGCTATTGGCACAGGATCTTGTATCCGTTCAACCAATGAGCCTTCCATCAGGTCTCATTTTCTTCCTAGACTTCACCTTCTCTGGTGATTCTGGCATGAAAGATAGTGCTTTCCGTCTAGGTCAGGGTGCTGGCACATCCGTCTATGGCGGCGGTGTCGTTGCTTCTCAGCTTACAGGTGGTGTTGATCTTGCTAATAACAACGGTCAGCTTTCTGCTTACAGCTTGAACAACGGTTTTGCTAGCCCAACAGGTTCTCAAACAGAAGCACCAGTAATCATTGCTTCTGGTACCTTCGGCGACACTGACACCTCACCAGGTGGTGAATACTTCAGCGTACTACGTGCTGATCCAGTTTTCGTATCTGGTACAACACAGTATCTTGTTGCAACCGTCGGCACCCCAAGTGACCTTAACAAGGATGATCTAGTATCCTTGACCGTTTCTGGTTCTGGTATCGCTGGTGGTATTCTTGGTGCTGGTAGCTTCCAGGTTCGCCGCTTGACAGCTTACTCTGGTTCTACAGAAGCTACACTAAACCTTGTTTTCGCTGGTACTGAAACCTCTGACGCCTTGAGTAGCTCCGTTGGTGATATTACAACACAAACCTACGCTATGGAAGACAACTTCAACAATGGTGGTGCTATCGGCTCCGTCGTCGGTGCTTCTGAGTGGGGTCTTGAAGCTAACACCAACATCCCAGAAATCGACATCAAGGTTGATTCCGTTGCTGTAACAGCTTTGACCAAGAAGCTCAAGGCTAAGTGGTCCCCAGAGCTAGCTCAAGACTTGAATGCTTACCACAACCTCGACGCTGAAGTCGAATTGACAAGCATCCTTTCTGAGCAGGTCGCTCTTGAAATCGACCAAGAAATCCTTGAAGATCTCGTCAAGGGTGCTACCGCTGGTACATTGTACTGGTCACGTAGCCCAGGTAAGTTCTTGAACCGTGAAACAGGTGCTATCCTCTCCGGTACAGATTACCCAGACTTCACAGGTACTGTCTCCGAATGGTACGAAACACTTCTTGAAACAGTCAATGAAGTAAGCGCTCGTATCCACCGTAAGACACTACGTGGTGGTGCTAACTTCCTCGTATGCTCTCCAGAAGTAGCAAACATCCTCGAATTCACCAGCGGCTTCCGTGCTGCTGCTGCTGTAGATGATGCTGCTGGCTCTTGGGGCGTCAAGCAAGTTGGTTCTATTAGCCGTAAGATGGACATTCACGTCGATCCTTACTTCCCACGTAACCTACTTCTAGTAGGACGTAAGGGCAGCAGCTTCCTAGAGAGCGGCTACGTATATGCTCCTTACGTACCACTACAAGTCACACCAACCATCTTTGGGCCAGAGGACTTCGTACCTCGTAAGGGTGTCATGACCCGCTACGCCAAGAAGATGGTACGTCCTGACATGTATGGTTTGGTTGTTTGTGCAGATCTAGTATCTGACGTCGGCTAATAAACTCCCACAGGAGTGAATAAACCTGAGAGAACCCCGTCCTAGTGGCGGGGTTTTCTTATTTAGGGATAAAATAGGGAACCAAAAAACTATTTATACAATAAGCGAGGGTCAATAATGCCTACAAACCTACAACCAGCAAGTACAGTAAGTGCTGTTGTCCTACCAGCAACAGGAAATACTGATGATGTTTTAAGTTCTTTATCATACGGTATTTATAATACTACTGCATTCATTAGTGGTGCTGCTGACCAAGTAGCCTACACCTATAATAAGCTTGGCGGGAGAGTATTAGACCTAGAGATAACACCAGCTATTGTATATAATGCTTATGAAGAAGCATGTTTAGAGTATTCCTACCTAATCAATACACACCAGGCTAAGAATGTCCTTTCTGATATGCTTGGCAACACTACGGGGTCTTTTGATGAGGACGGTGAATTTACAGAGTACTCTGGTTCTGGCGGACTTACAACTAAGCCTAATCTTAAGTTCCCACGCTTTCAGCTTGGCTATGCAACTCACGTCGGTCGTGGTGTAAGTCTTCACGCTGGTGTGGGTGCCTCCCAAACAATCTACTCTGCTTCTTTTGATGTCGTGCAGGATGTGCAGGATTATGATCTACAAGAGATTATTTACAGTGCATCTTTGGAAGCCGGCTCTCCATTCACAGGTAGTGTCGGAACAAGTGCAATAACTATTCAGAAAGTATATTACAAGACACCACAAAGTACTTGGAACTTCTTTGGTGGTTACTCAATTGGTGCTGTTGGTAACCTTTCTACATACGGAATGTATGCTGACGACAGTCAGTTCCAACTAGTCCCTGCTTGGCAAAATGTTCTACAAGCTTATGCTTTTGAGGAGGACATGAATGTTCGTGCTTCTCACTATTCTTTTAGAATCAATAATAATAAGTTAAGAATCTTCCCAACTCCAAGCGGCGTCGAACCAACAAAGTTTTGGGTAGATTTTAGAGTAGCTGAAGATGCCTTCTACGAGGAGGCAGATAGAAAGTATGGTGCCGATGGTGTGAATAATATGAACACACTGCCCTTCCCAAATGTACCATACAAAAATATCAACAGTATTGGTAAACAGTGGATTCGCCGATTTGCCCTATCACTAGCAAAAGAAACACTAGGTCAGGTACGCTCCAAGCTCGCTTCAATCCCAATCCCAGGAAACGAAGTCACTCTTAATGGTCCTGCTCTAGTTTCCGAAGCAAAGGAAGAGCAAAACGCCTTAAGAGATGAACTCAAGGGCGTCTTGGATGAAATGGCTTACGGTGCTCTCGCTGAAGGAGATGCTCAGCTAATGAATAACCTTCAAGAAGTCGTTGGGAAAATCCCAATGGGCATTTATGTGGGTTAGATAAATGGCTCAAAACAGATGGACACAACCAGCAACTCCTCCACCACCGTTATTTGTTGGTAGAGCAGAAAGAGATTTTGTAAAGCAGATCAATGACGAGGTTATTGAACACGTCATCGGTCAGCAGATACTCTACTTCCCACTTGATATGAAGAGAACAAACTATAACGATCTTTATGGGGAAGCAATACAAAAAACATTCCTTCCACCAATCCGTGTTTATTCTCTAATAAACTATGATGGCTCCACAAGAACACAAGATGAGTTTGGGTTTGATAGTATTTTTAATATTACCGTGAATTTCCATAAGCGTCGCTTGTCAGAAGATCAAGACTTGTTTGTTCGCCCTGGAGATTTTATTCAGTATGACGCTCAATATTTTGAGATTACTGATGTCTTTGAAGATGCACGATACTTGTTTGGTCAAGACGTTGATTTTGCTGACGGCAGTGCCCTAGCTGTCCAAGCCACTTGCCGACAAGCACGCAAAGGTCTGTTCAATCCAGGGAAAAGAATATAGGAAATTAGACTATGCCTAAAAGAACAGAGTTAAACCAAGATTTAGACGCAAAGTATGGTTTTCGACCCTCTACCATAGAGGACATTGATAGAGCCCTTTATAACTTTGTAAATGACGATCTAAATATCTTTTGTAACACAAATGAAGGCTTCCGCAAAGTGCCCGTTCTCTTTGCTTCCCCAGAGCGTGCTTTTTCAATCAAGGACGACCCTGAACTACGCAAGAACGGTAGAACACTAGAATACCCACTTATCTCTATTGTTCGTGGCCAAATGGTTAATAACCCTTCTAACAAGGGTAAGTATGGTGTCTATATTCCGCCATATTTCGGCTTTTACAAGCGTGGTGGCTCAATCCCAATCGCTCGCCAAGTCAATCAAGAGAAATCAAGAGACCGTGCGAATGCGACGGCACAAAGAAAATATAATCAAAGCACATTCCCTTTTGACAATGAAAAGGTAGTGTATGATACACTGTATGTCCCAATGCCAACTTATGTAGAGATAACCTACGAGATTAAGATGGCCACAGAGTTTCAACAGCAGATGAACGAAATCATTGCTGCGATGATGGGAAGGTTCTCAACTCCAGTGGCCTTTAAGATTGAGCACGAAGGGAATGTCTATGAAGCCTTTGGTGACGAAACATTCTCAAACGAGAGCAATAACTCAGGACTAAACACAGACGAAAGAATGTTTAAATCTACAACAACAATCACAGTGTTGGGATATATCTTAGGAGCAGATAAGAATGAGGATGTTCCTGCTGTAATCCGCCGTGAATCCGCCGCTGAAGTTACAATTGGTAGGGAAAGAACAGTGGTGGGCGACGAGCCTGAGTTCCATGCGGGCAGAAAAGATAAATACAGATCATAACAACCTGGCGTTTGGAATACCGCCCTACTATTTATTATTGGTATTTAGTGTAAATTCTTGAATACCGTACTATACGCATAAGACCGAGGAGAATACATTTCGATGGCTGACAACTCTTCTAAAAAGTTTAAGTTCATTTCACCTGGAGTGTTCATTGACGAAATCGATCAATCACAACTTCCAGCCGTACCAACCGAAGTAGGACCAGTAGTTATTGGTCGTGCTCGCAAGGGACCTGCTGACAAACCTGTACAAGTAGAATCTTTTTCTGACTTTGTGCAAACTTTCGGTAATCCTGTTGCTGGCAACGAAGGTGGCGACACCTGGCGTGAAGGCAACAACACTGCTCCAACCTACGCTGCATATGCTGCCAAGGCTTGGTTGAGAAATAACTCTCCTCTTACCTTCCTTCGAGTTCTTGGTGACCAGAAGACTGGTGTAGCTGATGCTGGAAAGGCAGGCTGGGAAGTCAATCCAGCAACATCGTCTAATGATGGTGGTGTTTTTGCTCTTGTTGTTTGGCCGTCCGCTTCTGTTAGCTCTTCTGCTCCTGCCCATATTAGCGGTGCAGTTGCTGCTCAGTTCTACACAAATGGGCGAGTTCTTCTTTCTGGCTCAACAACCACAGGGAAGAATGGCTCTACTCTTTATGAAGTGCCAACAAATGGTGACTTCAAGCTTGTCTTCGTAAGCGGCAGCACAGATGAAGAGCTTAAAGTAAGCTTGGATCCAAGTAGTCCTAACTTTATTCGTAAAGCTCTAAACACAAATCCAACAATCACTAACTCTGCTATTACAGCAGCCTCAACAAGAACATATTACCAAGGTGGTTTCTACTGGCTTGGTGAATCTTTTGAGTATTCCATTGAGCATACTAGCTCTACAGGCATTGGTTTGTTGGCTGGTGGTGACACTACCAAGTATCATGCAGCCATTCTTCCAATGGTCGAGAATAATACAAACGTAAGCGTCCAGCAAAACAACTGGCGTGCTGCTGCTACAAGAGCAACAACAGGCTGGTTCATTTCACAGGACCTTAGCACAAACACAGGCTCTTACGCTGCTCGTGACCAGCAACAACTCTTCCGTCTTGAAGCTCTATCCGCAGGTGAGTGGGCTCAAAGGGAAGTAAAAATCTCTATATCAAACATTAAGGCACCTACAGGTGATTATCAGAGCTATGGTTCCTTCTCAGTATTGGTTCGTGATATTAACGATACCGATAACAGACAAATCATCCTAGAGCGATTTGATGATTTGAACTTGAACCCAGCATCTGAAGACTACATTGCTAAGAGGATCGGTGACCGCTATCAAGTCTATAGCACCACTGCTCAGCGTAATGTAGAATATGGTGAGTTCGAAAACCAATCTAACTACATCCGTGTCGTAATGAACGACGACGTCGCTGTCGGCTCTGGTGAAACACGCTGGCTACCATTCGGCGTCTTCGGCCCAACAAAGTACAGAAACGTTGGTTTGGTCAGCGGATCAGAAGGGTTTTCAGTTCCCTCTACACCAGCCGCTGCTTCTAGAGGTGATTACCGCACAATGCTTGACGGTAATAACTCTACTAACTACGGCACTGCGGGCCACCTAGCGGGTAACAACGATATTCTATCTCTAGATGTTGTCGGCGGTGATAGCTTCAGTGGCTCCATTCAGTTCCCAAGCGTTCCATTGCGTCTAAACAGCACTGATGGAAGCCCAAGAAATAAAAAGAATACTTTCTGGGGTGCCTGGACAGGTCGTTCCAGAAGCGACACTTTCTACAACCCAGAAATAACAGATATGCTAAGAGCAAGAACTTTCGACCTCTCTAGCTTTAATGAGAACCCAGCTAACACTGACCTTGACGTTGAGGGTGAAACATTCGCTCAGACAGGTTCTGCTGTAAATATCTCTTGGGTCTTCTCCCTAGACAACATCTCAGGCTCTACTGCTGCTGGTTATACTTACAATAACAGCTACCGTGCTGATGGCAAAAGTGTTGGTAACTACACAGACACACTAAGCGAAGGTCTTGACCGATTTACAACTGTATTGCATGGTGGCTTTGATGGTCTAGATATTACAGAGCGTGAAGCTTTCCGTAATACTAAGATGGATAACCAGACAGAAGACACTTCTTATGAAATCTACTCTTTGAGAAAAGCAATTAACATTGTCTCCAGCCCAGACGATGTATCGATGAATGCTATCGTAATGCCAGGTATTACAAACGAAACAGTAACAAACGATCTTTTGGATACTGCTGAAGAGCGTGGCGACGCCCTAGCGATCATTGATATTGAAAATGCTTACACACCAGACACAGAAGACACTGGTTCTGCGGAAGACAGAAACTCCAACAACACACCAGACCGTGCCGCTTCTGCCCTAGCTACCCGCAGCATCAATAACAGCTATGGCGCTACATACTACCCTTGGGTAAGCATTTTGGACACTGAAACAAACCAGAGACTATGGTCACCACCATCAGTCGCTGCCCTTGGCGTCTTGTCTAATACAGACAGACTTCAGGCACCTTGGTTTGCCCCAGCAGGCTTCACTCGTGGCGGTCTAAGCGAAGGTGCTGCTGGCGTCCCAGTTTTAGACGTATCACGCAGATTAACATCTGACGATCGTGACACACTCTATGAAAACAACATTAACCCAATCGCCAAGTTCCCAGCAGAAGGGATTGTCATCTTCGGACAAAAGACACTACAACAAACAGCAAGTGCTCTTGATCGAATCAATGTCCGTCGCTTGATGATTTACTTGAAGCGTGAGATCTCTTTCATCGCCTCAAGGCTTCTATTTGCTCCAAATGCACAAGCAACATGGGATCGCTTCTTGGGTCAGGCTGAGCCAGTCCTTCGTGATGTCAAGGCTCAGTTCGGTATTGAGGACTTCCGACTAATCTTGGACGAATCAACAACCACACCAGATCTTATCGATCGCAACATCATTTATGCTAAGTTGTACGTGAAGCCAACCCGTGCTGTAGAGTTCTTCGCAATCGACTTCATAATCACAAACAGTGGGGCATCTTTCGAGGATTAATCCGCTGGATAACTATTTATTACGAGGAGCTAAATAAACAATGGCAAGTCTATTTTGGGGTCAAGCAAATAGCGAACCAAAACGTCAATTTCGGTTTGAACTAAGTTTCACTTCTAGAAACGGTAACCAAGCAGGAGATATTCCTGTATGGACCGTGAAGACTGCTACAAAGCCAGTCGCTGCTGTGAGTACTATTACTCACCAATATATTGACCACACATTCAACTTTCCAGGTCGTGTAACCTGGAATCCAATCACTGTGACTCTAGTTGATCCTGTTCAACCTGACTTGTCCTATGCCTTTTTAGATATCCTCGGAGCTTCTGGATACAAGTACCCAGACACAGCCAACGTTGCTAAAATCAGCTTGAGCAAGAAAGCATTTAAAGATGCTATTGGCTCTATAGTTCTTAAGCAGATTGATGCTGACGGTAACGAAGTTGAGCGTTGGGAGCTAGTGAATCCAATCATCACTAACATTGATTTCGGCGGAACACTATCTTACGATTCTGATGACATGGTAGAAGTCACTTGTGAAATCACATATGATTGGGCTGAGCTTAAGCGTAGCGGCGTATCCAATACTTCTCCGCCATCTACTCGTGGCTAATTAGACTCTTTACACCAAAGAGTTAATAAGTTACACTATAAAAAGAAAGGTTACAAAACATGAGTAGAAACCAAGACCGTTTAGGTTTGAACAATACACCATTGCAAGACGAGACCCCTGCTGCAACCACCGCAGCAGTAGGTATTGGAGTCCCTTCTAATACAGGAGGTCCAAGCTTTAGTTGGTCAGTTCCAACTGAGTTTGTAGAACTACCAAGTCAGGGAATGTTTTATTCAACGGATCACCCTCTTCATAACCAGAAGACCGTTGAGATCCGTTTTATGACGGCAAAAGAAGAAGATATACTAACTTCAAGATCCCTTCTAAAAGAAGGTGTAGCCTTGGACCGTATGCTACAGAACCTGCTGGTAGATAAAAGCATTAATATTAAAACACTCCTTGTAGGCGATAAGAACGCACTTCTAGTAGCTGCTAGGAGAACAGGGTACGGACCAGAATACGAAACTAATGTATCATGTCCAGCCTGCACCAATACAGAAGATTACTCATTTGACATCTCAGAGCCATCAATGATTGACTTTGTCTCAGCGGCTCAAGAGAACTCATTGACCATAAGTCAGGACGGACTTGTAGAGATTCCTCTTCCAATGACCAAAGCTGTTGTAGCTTGCAGGTTCTTGACTGCTGAAGACGAAACACGCCTAATGAAGGAAACAGAAAGAAAAGAAAAGCGCAAGATGCAATCATCTGCTACGACAGACGCAATCAGATCTTTCATTGTTTCAGTAAATGGTCAAGCTGACCCAATGTCTATTGAGACATTCATTCAGACAATGCCTGCACGAGATGCAAGAGTTCTAAGAAAGACATATTCACAACTTGTTCCAAATATTGATTTGACTCAGAACTATGAGTGTAACAATTGCGGATATGAAGCGGACCTGGAGGTTCCGCTTGGTTTAGACTTTTTTTGGCCTGAATAGCGAATACATAGAAAGCGTTTATGAGCAACTGTTCCAACTAAAGTATCACGGCGGTTGGAGCTTCTTCGAGACTTATAACCTGCCTGTAAATGTTCGTGTGTGGTTTTTAGAACGCTTGGTAAAGCAGAAAAAAGACGAAGCACAGCAAACCCAGCAATCAACCCAAAGCTCTGGTCGTGGCAGAACTTATAAACCGTGATAAATGTATTTAACAACTATTTATTAGGCAGACGTATGCGAGGTTTGTCTATATGAATATTGATTTTGAAAATGAGGTTCTAGATTTGACTGCTCTCCGTGAGGAGCAGCAACTCAATGAAAATATCCTAAATGTCTTCGCTGCTTGGATTCAGTACCTCTTGTCTAAGATGTACAAGGGTCGCAGAATACCTGTTCGTGTTCGAGGGAACAGAATAGAAGTAGAGAGATTCACAGACACTCTCGTTAATGAAAAAAGATATATGGATTATATCAAGAAGTATGGACTTGATGACCCATTGACTTATAAGCAAAAAGCAAAGCTTGATGTTGCTATCAAGAGATTTGAAAGGGAAGCTGGTATTAACTGGCCTATTCGTAACTGAGGGGCTGATTGATGGCTAACATCGAAGACTTACGGAAACAGCTTGAAGACCTTAGGATAATAGACGAAGAGGCTTACAAAGCAGCCCTTAAGAATCTTAAGGCCCAAAAGGAACTAAAAGCACAGCTAGATCAAGGGAAAATATCTCTTGAGGAATACAACAAAGCGGTTGATTCTAGTACTGAAAAGTTAAATGAAAACGAAAAGCAGATATTAGATACTCAGAAGGCTCTTCATGAGGCAACTAAACAGCAGGAAGCTCTTAAAAAAGCTACTGGCCTGCTTACCGCAGCGTATGACAAGGCTACTTCAACATTTGATGCTTTTACGGGGATGCAGACAAGCTCTCTAAAAGGCACAATGGATCAGGTTGTAGCTATTAGAGACCTGTCTTTCCGCATTCAAGGTTTGAGCGTTGATATACGTCGTCAGACAGGTTTTGCAAACAGGCACACTAAAACCTTTATGGGGTTGAGAAACGAGTTTCTTAATGTTGGTCTTACAAGTGAAGACGTCAGCAAGTCAATCATATCGCTATCAAGGAACTTTAGTGCGTTTGACGCAATGGCTGCTGAAAATCGCAAAAGCCTAGTAAGCCTATCAAAAGACTTCGCCATTCTTGGGGTTGATTTTGAGACTTTTGCTGCTGCCCAAGAGCGTATAAGGTTCTCATTTGGCTTAACTTCTGATGCTGCTATCGCTGCAACCAAGCGAATGGAAGACGTAGCTAATATAACTGGTCGCCCACTAGAAGCAGTGCTTAAGGATTTGTCAGACGTTGGTCCAGAGCTTGCTCGTTTTGGTGCTCAAGGTGTTCAAGTATTTGAGGGTCTCGCTAAACGTGCTCGTTCGTTAGGGCTTGGCATCAAAGAAGCATTTGACATTACGGAACTTTTCGATACTTTTGAAAGTGCCGCAAATGTTGCTGGTCGCTTGAATGCCCAGTTAGGACTTCAGCTAAACTCTGTAGAACTAATGAGGGCAAGTTCAGATGAAAGACTAGACATTCTACGTTCTGAGTTCCAGCTTCAAGGCAAAAACTTTGAAACTATGGATCGTCGCCAGAAGCAGATGATTGCAGGCATCTTGGGGGTAAGTGTTGAGCAAGCTGCTAAGACCTTTGGCGAAGGTATAGATATTGGAGCCTTTAGGGCAGAAAAGACACCGCAAGAACTTCTTGTTAAAAGCCAAGATCGAGCCACCGCTGCAATGGAGCAGCTTACAGAAGCCCTCATAAAGAAAAACCCTCTGACTATGGCAATGGGCGATCTAAGTGGCGTAATAAAGCTACAAGCCAGTGCAGTTCAAGGACTTGGAGAGCAGATAGGCACACTGTCTACTGGGCTCGGCGGTGCAGGTGGTATTATGGGTGCTATCCAACTTGGAGCTTCTGCTTTGGGTGTTGCTGGTGACATCGCAATGATAACTGATGTTGTTCGTAGCGGTCGTGGCGGCAGGGGTCCCAAATCAAGACCAAAAGGAAGAGCAGGATTATTTAGCCGTATTGGTGAATCCATCTTTGGTAAGGAATACAAAGGCGGACAGATGATGAAGGGCGGCGGTCGAGCTAGGGCTGGTGGGCAGCGGGCTGGAGGGATATTTTCCAAACTAGGAAAGCTTGGTGGCAAGTCGGCTCTTAAAAAAATTCCTCTTCTGGGACTTGGTGCAGGAATCTTGTTCGCAGGACAAAGAGCCCTTGCAGGAGATTTTAGTGGTGCAGGGTTGGAGATACTTTCAGGTGCTGCTGGTACAGTTCCGGGGCTTGGTACTGCTGCCAGTGTTGGCTTGGATGCTGCTTTAGCTGCAAAAGATATGGGTGCCTTCTCAAGTGCTGGTTCTGCCCCGTCAATGACATCTGGCGTTATGCCCTCTGGCGGCGGCTCTTCTGGTGGCGGATCTATTGTGGTCAAGGAAATGACACTACCCGTCAGAATGATGATGGACGGCAGAGAAATGGGAACAGTAGTGGAGAAGATTATGAACGTCAAGCTTGACCCTGTAAGGCCAAACTAAGGGAGTGAATAAAAAATGGTACAGTCACTAGACAGAATGAAGCTAACAATAACTCACGTCCCTACAAACAATACAGTAGAGTTCCCAGCATACCTAGAGATGTTCAGTGATGCTTATACATCTCAGTGGAACTCAGAAGACGTTTATGGGCGTATGGACCCAATCTCAACATTTATCAACACAAGAAGAGCACTATCTCTTGCTTGGAATGTCCCAGCAGAATCTTACGAAGATGCAAGACAGAACTTGTTAAAAGTCAATGAACTTATGAGCTACTTGTACCCTCTCTATGAAGAAGAGTCCAGTGGTGCAACTGCAATCAATCAAAGTCCATTATTGCGTATAAGCTTTGGGAATCTTATAAGAGACGCAAAGACAGGGCAAGGTCTTCTAGGGTATGCAAACGGTTTTACCTTTGACCCTGCTCTTGAGTTCGGAATGTTTCACAACCTAGAGAACAGCAAAGAGGGTGTGGAATATTATCCAAAAACCTTTAGACTAAACACAGAGTTCAATGTTCTTCATGAGCATTCTCTTGGATTTAAAAGGTCCAATAAGGAGGGGACAAGATTTAGTTTTCGGGATAAGAAAATAAAAGATGACTTCTCAAACTACCCATATGCTACAAATCTTCCCATAAAGCAAACTAGAACTAATAGAGGGACACCTGCCGTAAAGGCAGAGGAGGGAAGCCCTCAAAACCGTGTTGCTGCTGCTCAAGCAGACAAAGCACTTACTAGGAAATCCTAATGCCTTACTCAAGATACAGCAGAAGAGAACTTTTTCTTAATAACGACAAGAACTATAGAAACGTATTTTTTAAAAATCGTGATATAGAAGAGACTTATCAGTATGATTCACCACAAATTTCTTATCCTTCGGCAGAGGAGATTGGAAGTTTAAATAACGTCCTTCTTGTGTGGGGTGCTACAGATAAACTTTATAACGTTGCAGCAAAATACTATGGCTCAGCAGAGTATTGGTGGGTTATTGCTTGGTATAACGAAAAGGCATCTGAGGCAGAGTTTAAAGTTGGAGACCAGTACTATGTACCTCTCCCACTAGATCAAGTGTTGGGATATATTAAGTAATGTCGGATCCATTCATGGAAGAGCTTGAGGCTGCCGCTCGTGCTGCTGAAGCTGAAAAAGAGAAAAAACTAAAAGAGAAGCGACAGCGGATCGTTGATGAGGCTTTATCACGAAACAAACGCCAACAAAAACAAGCGGAGCAAAAAAGAATAGAAGAACGCAGAGAAAGGCTACAACAAGAAGAGCCTTCTGCGGAGCTTTCGGAAAGAGAAAGAATAACATTACAGAACAAGCTAAACTTCACGCCTAGAGAAGGTTCAGCCCCAGTACAAAACAATCCAACTAACTTCACGCCACTAACTGGCGGCGTATATCAAGATAGAACAACGGGACAGTTTGTACTTGCAAATGGACGTGTCTTGACAGCTAGGGAGGCACGGAGCTTATTTGTTCAAGCCGCCCAGAGCAAAAAAGATAAAGAGGAGCAGCTTGCTAGGCAAAGAGAGGCGACTGCTAATCAACGCTTTGAAGAAGAACGCTCACGCAAGCTAAAAAAGGATGCTATTCAAAAGTACGCTGAAAATGTACAAACATTCTTTATAAATGAAATAGACCAGTTTGCGACTTTTTTTAAGAACACAGATCGTGGGAAAGATGTTAATATTAGAAAACTTCTCGATACAGTTCCACCTGGCGTATTCACTGATGTAATAGCCCGAAGGGGCAAGGCACCAACTAGCTCTCCTTTGTTTGGAGGGTTTGTCCATGCTACACCAGCACAACTAGCATATCTACAACCTCTTTTAAGGTTTTTTATGGTAGATCAAGACGGGAACGAAGAAGAGATTTATTTTAGTGATTACACTACTGGAGAGTATGCTAAAGCAATAGCCAACTTGCGTGCTGGTGGGTCTATAAATGATCTTCTTGCTCCTCGAAGCCAGAAAGGTTCCGACTCAGGTATAAAGTCTTTTTCTTGGAACTATAACAACAAGCATGAGGGCGATTATATCATAGAAGCTGAAATGCAATTGTACTTTGGAACATTGGCAGAGCTAGCTAATATAAACTATTTGCAGTTTTTGTTTCCTACAGGTGCAGCAGCCGACTTAGCAAAAGACATCACAAAAACTTCTAAAAATATTAGAAAAAAAGAAGAACAGAGAACATCTCCCACTAGAACAGTGCAGAAAGCTCTCACCAAACTAAGGGATAAGGCTGGAAAGTATAAAAAAATACTCCAGGCTGGCAACAGCAGGCTGGGCGAGTTAGAGGAAGGCTTCAAGGAAGACCGAGCCGCCAAAAAGAAAGAGTTCCGCCAACTAAAAGTAGTGGTTGGATGGTCTGTACCTAAGGGTGACGAAAGACAATTGATGAAGAGCTTCACAAAGTCAGATGGCACAGTTGATATGGACCAATATAAAACTTTCAGAAGAGGTGTTGAAGCAACTTCAAGAGCAATTTTCTTAAATCTGTACGACTATAATGTAGATTTCCAACAAGAGGGTCCAGCAACACTATCTTTGAAATATCTTGGCTCAAGCGACAACTATCTTGCCACAGGAGCTTCAGATATATTTGGATCAAACAACTATAGCGGAAACTTGAAAGATCTACTAAACAAGAATACCAATGTCTCAGTGGCTGGGTTCAGAAATTTTGATAATAAAACTATTGATACTTCTAGTGCTAGTGCTGAAGAGACTAGTCGTGCTCAAGCGAATGGAGCTAGTGTCAATTTATTAGCAGTCCGTGACCCATATTTAAATAGTGTTGCTCAAGGGAGGACCACGCAGGGAGAACCTTCATTAACTGTAACCCTGGCAGGACTCAGGGCTGCACAGGAACTAGCACTTACTGAGCTTAAAATAGCGAACCTAGAGAGAAAAGACCCTGAAGGGCAAGAAATATCAAGTATCCGCCAAAGAGGAGAATATATTGTTCTTCTTTATGAAAGAGCATTGGCTATTCGTCTTAGAGATTTGTACTCTCATTTTTTGAGAACAATGATTAATAGCGAAACAGTATATAAGGCTCGTGTTGAAATCAAGAACGAAAGAGAAGCAAAGGCTAAGATAATACTAGACCCTAAAAAGGTTGAAGAAAGAGAGCGTCTTGAGCAAATCAGACGCATAAATGAAGAAGCAAGAGCCTCAGTTCCTCCTCAAGGGGGGCAGACCATTTCCCTATATGATCCAAATGCGATAATCGAACTAGAAGACAGTTCATCAGTCTTAGTTTACTATATGAGATTTGGAGACATCTTAAGGGGAGCGATGAAAAATGCTGAACTTAGAGATGACATTAGTGTTATTCTGGGCAATGTTGAGGATAAATCGGGATTTTCATATTCTTTATATGATCTTCCCATAACATTGGATACTTTTGGCCAGTTCTTTTATAACCGTGTTGTAGCCAACAAGCTTAAGGCGTATCCTTTTAGAAATTTCCTTGATGATATGCTTGGGCTTGTAGCTAGGGCAATAAATCAAAATCCTGATGTTTCTGAGAGAATCTCATTTGATTACACGGTGGCTTCTTCAGCAAAGAAAGGTCAAGATTTTGACTTTGTTTTGGGGACTGAGCAACTTGGAGAGATTGGTGAAGGTGAAATGAACCCGCTAGCCAGTTCTGGACAGAAGTTTCACCACTACTACAATGTATTCAGTCGTAGGTCTTCGCACTCTAATAGAAAAGGTATCCGCTCTGTTGATGAGTCAGAAAATATCTTTCACTATGTCATTGGGACCGATAGGGGTCTGGCGAAGAGTTTTAACTTTTCTCGTCAAGATACACAATACTTCCAAGAAATGCTCATTGAGTCTAATAATGCGGAAGATCAAATCCAGGCTCTGTTTCTGCCTCAGAACGTAAATATTTCTATGTTTGGGAACACTCTTCATAAGAACGGCGATCTTATTTTTGTTGATAGTCGTCCATCTTTGGGAAGTTTTGCTGGTCCAGTTCTAGGTATTGGTGGATACTACCGTGTTATACGCTCAAGCCACACAATAAGCAACAGAGGGTACAGCACTGAGCTTGATTGTGTATTTGAACTAAGAGTGGTTAATTAGGGGGCTTATAGATGGCTACACAGATAAAGATAGACCCAAATCAAAAGCCTGAACTTTACTCTTATGGTTCAAATGCTCTTGGATCAAAAGACATTTTTGACGAAAGACAAAAGTATGATCAGTACATCTTTCCAGATTTCTTAGCAAAGAACTTCATAGAGACCTGGACAACAGATAGATTCTATGGAATAGTGAATCATAAGGGAAATTCAGTCACTCCTAATATTAGGACTCTAAAATCTTTACAATTTGTGAAAGAAGGCGGACAAAACCAATATGCTCTAGATTTTGTAGCTGATGCATGGTATGACTTCGCCCGCAAAATACGAGAACTCGCAGACAACAACATAATCTTCAGAGACAGCCCTTGGGCGAAGCCATTTGTTATAAAAGCTTGGAGTCCGATTGAGGATGAATACGACAGATATATGCGAGAAGAGGTCTATCCAGTTTTTGCCGATGATTTTATGTCTTTCGGGAGCAACAATAAAAAAGTAAGAAACATAAACTCTTTTATCAATAGAGTAGATGAGTTTATTGAGAGGGTTATAACCAAAGCGGGTCCTGTGACGATGTCAGGTCTTATAGAGGGGTCATATGCTCCAATCTATATGTCTGGGCTTGTCATCGAAATTGCAAATGATAGTTATGACGACGACTTCAACAAGGCGTACAAGTTTGGTGACCGCAACTTCTCATTTATAGCAAATTTAGCTGCTCAATACGGTTTTGCGATTGATAAGAATATCCCATGGAGACTCGTAGCAGACTTAAGAAATCCAGCAATGATAGAATATATGCTTGGGGTCCCAATTGAGGGCATCGAGACGGGAGACAATGTTGAGTATGTTTGCGACCCTCTTGTTGGCGATGTGGAGTTGCCTCCTAGAGCCTATGGATTCTCGCAAATTCCGGGACTAGAAAATGTTCTCCGCAGAATCGCTTTTTTCCAGTATAAAGACGCCGAAGGGAACGATCAAATAGAAGAAGGGTACTTGAGATATAAGATTCAAGAAGGTAACAACTGGGTTCCCACGTTTCGCAGGAATGATCAGGCAGATACGTTTGCTGCAATGTTCCAGACAGACTATCTTGAGACTTGGGCAACTGATGTCGCAATGTTTGAGAAGTTCTTGTTGTCTTTTTACAACTTTTATGTTTCGTCCCGCAAAAACGTACTTGTTCAGACCTTGGCTTCTGCTGCTAATGAGTGCGGACCACAAACTACAAGCATACAACGTGACCAAATCAGCGAAGAGCAGTTTAGGAGCCTCTACGGAGATCGCTGGAGACTAAAAACATTCTACACAATCAGAAAAATGGAACGACAGTCTCAGGCAACCATAAAGCAAAAGGCTCATCAACTCCAGCAAGCTATGAGCATATATAACTTGACTCTACAGACTAACCCTGATATAGCATATGAGCGTGCTTTAAGGGCAATACAGGAAGACTTTATTGGACCAGCCGACACTGATCCATTAACATTAGACTTTGTTGGTGATATAGTAAGCTCCTAGTGAGGCTAAGTTGTTATTTCAGACTCTTGACGATAAAACCGAGTGCGTCGGCATTTACGCTGATAATAAGCTAATCTTTGACCTTGACGGCTTCCCACCAGAACTCACCCAAACTTGGAAATACGCTCCTTACCTGCGAGACCTCGATATTGAGTATATTTCGCTGTATCTTGAGGGCGGCAAGATTGGGGACGC
>Ga0208899_1000864_pt1 | contig 22164 bp, 37 predicted proteins | sample VirMetDEL_Nov_24_FD_184518 | JGI IMG/M metagenome (GOLD analysis project Ga0208899, IMG submission 184518) | Aqueous microbial communities from the Delaware River and Bay under freshwater to marine salinity gradient to study organic matter... | ecosystem: Environmental > Aquatic > Marine >... | reverse complement strand
CGGAGTAACAGTAGGTGTAGTTGGAGATTTAAGTGCAGGTGAATATGAACAATGGTTCTATAATGCACCTAATCAGAATGGAGCAATATACTGGGATAGTCAACAAGCAGACCCAGTAGAAATAGCAAGCGGAGAAAGCGTATGCAATGTAATACCAGACAGTCACATCAGTTGTTTATACTATCCAGAAGTTTATGCTGATAATGTGTACAATCAACAATGTGAGCTTGACCCTTTGTATGATTACGGATGTGATGGCTTTAGTGATGCTTACATAGAGGAGTATGTAGAAGAAGAACCAGAGGTTTGGGAGGAAGAACAAGTAGAACAAGTGTTTGTAATAGAAGAGCCTCCAGTATTTGAAGTAATAAACATAGAACCTTTAGAAGATTACACACTTACTGCTACTACACTAGAAGAAGCACTACCTGAAATGGAAGATTTGTTTGAAGAAATAGCTCAAGAGGAGCTGATAGAAGAGATAGAAGCTGAATTAGAAGAGTTTTTAGAACCAGAAGAGGAAGAACTCGATGAGCAAGAGCAAGAAGAAGAACCCGTACAAGAAGAACAAGCAACAGAAGAGCCTCAACAAGAAGAAATAATAGAGGTAGCAGTAGTAGAAGAGCCTGTACTCGTAGAAAAGAAGAAGGAAAATAGTAAAAAGAAAAAGATGAGAGAGATTATAAGCAATAAACTAAAGAATTTAGCTACTGAAATGGGTAAAGCAGTATCTTTAGAAGAGCAACAGAAGCTACAAAGCCTTGTCTTAGCATTACTTAACTACAACGCAGGGTTTAGCAACTACAGTTACTCTTTAGTCGATGGTGTTTTTTATGAAGATAGGGGTATATACCTTGACAAAGATATACCAGATAACAAAAGAGGTTTAAGGAACGGACTTGCTAATGAAATACTACATAATAAATTGATGGATTTACAATGGCAGAAGTAGAATATGGTGGTATTAAAGTAGGTGGAAGTAAATTACTACTTATTGTTCCATTAATAGGTACAATACTAGGTGGTGCATGGGGTGGATTTGAAGTTTATCAAAGATATTTAGACATGGAATCTAAAATAAACTCTTATATTGCACCAGATTTGTCAGGTATAGAAAAAGATTTAGCAGTTATTAATGAACATATGTCTACAGTAAACACACATATGGAGTTTGTCAGTAAAGAAATTGACTTGTTTAAGGAAGAAATTAATTTAATTAAAGATAATGTTGACGAACAAATTACTTATGTTAAAGAAGTTAAAGTAGAAGTTAGAGAAGATATGCGACATCTTGAAAGTATTGTTAATGATGTAGAAACAAAACTACAAAATCAAAAATCAGATGTAGGTACAATGATTGACAATGCTGATACAAGATTTGACCAGAGAAGAGATGCTCTTTATTCTGATACAGATAGAAAAATTAAAGATGTAGAAGAAAGACTTAACACAAGACTACAAAGAGCGTTAGATAACCCACTAGCAAACTAGGAGAATAATATGCCATACGGAAAAGGTACATACGGAAAAAAAAGAGGTCGCCCACCAATGAAGAAAAAAGGTAAAAAGAAATAATGGCTAAAGACAGTAGATTAACAAAAAATAATTTATCTGGCTACAATAAAGCTAAAAGAACACCTAAACATCCAACAAAAAGTCATGTTGTTTTGGCAAAGGATGGTGATAAAACAAAACTAATTAGATTTGGACAGCAAGGTAAAACTGGCGATAGAACCAACACAGCTAGGTCAAGGTCTTTTAAAGCTAGACATGGTAAAAATATTAAAAAAGGTAAGATGAGTGCAGCTTACTGGGCAAACAAGGTAAAGTGGTAATGGCTAAAAAAGGACTATACGCAAACATAAACGCTAGGAAGAAAAAAGGTATTAGTAGACCTAAGTCTAAATCTACTATTACTAAAAAAGCCTATGCAAAAATGAAAAAAGGATTTAAAAAATAATGGAAGATAATAGAGTTCAGTTACAGTTAGACAAACATTCTAATCAAATAGCTAAACTTTTTAGTAAGATTGACGATACTAACGATAAAATACAAAAAATATTTAATATGTTAAATCAAATCAGATATTTTATTTATGGTGGTTTTGCATATTTTTTAGCAAGTGAAGTAGGTATGTTTAATTTATTAGAATTAGTTGCATGATAGCTTTTATAACAAATGTTGCTCCAATTGCATTAGGTTTTTTTGCAAAATTATTTGCATTAAAAAGTCAAGCAGCACAAGAACAACAAAAATTAATGATACAATCGTTGCAAGTTCGTAACGATTCTATCAACATGGCAAGAGATAGAGCAGATAAAGAAAGCCCTATGGCTGCTATGAACAGAAGAATTATTATTTTAACTATATTAGCTTTAGTTATATTTACACAGGTAGCCCCTGTGTTTTGGAATGTGCCAACTGTTATACCGACAGTAACAGAAGGTTTTAGTATATTAGGATTTCAATTGACAGCAGACGAAATAGAGTATGTTACTGTAGAAGGGATGTTGAAATTTGATGAAATATTTAGATGGGCAACAATGATTATCGAATTCTACTTTGGAGCACAATTAGCAAAAGGTAGGTAATAATGAAAAGGGCGGTAGTTATACCCGACCAACACTTTCCGATACATGATGAGAAAGCGGTCAAAGTTGTACTAAAGGCAATAGAAGAAATTAAACCAGACATATTTATTAATCTGGGTGATGTTGGAGAATGGAATTCTGTATCGGGGCATAGGTATAAACGACAGAAAAGACCACCATTAGAGTACCAGTTACCAGAAATAGATAAAGAAGTTAAAGCTGTTAATAAGCAAATAGACAGGTTTGACAGGGTGTTAGACAAGGTTAAATGCAATACTCGACATATTCTTGCAGGTAATCATGATGAGTGGCTAGATGCTTTTGTATTAGAAAACCCATACCTTGAACAGTATTTATTTAGAAATGCTTGTAAATGGGATGACAGGGGTTATGAGTATCGTAAGTACAATGAGGTTTTAACTATTGGTAAGTTGTCTTTTGTACATGGTGCGTATACAACAACTACTCATGCTAAGACACATTTAGAAAGATATGGTACAAACATTATGTACGGACACACACATGATGTTTCGAGGTTTTCATCAACAAGATTATTAGATGGAAATATAAGTGCTTGGTCAATGGGTTGTTTAAAAGATATGTCGGCAGAAAACAACACATGGTTAAAAGGCAGACTACATAACTGGAATCACGCTTTTGGTATTGTAACTTTTTTTGACAATGGAAATTTTCAAGTTGAAGTTGTAGACATAGTAGATGGTAGATGTTCAGTATGGGGAAAAATAATTAAAGGATAGTATATGACATATAGAGAATTAATAAATCAAGTACTAATACGACTTAGAGAAGATACAATTGCAACAGATTGGTCTGGCAATATTAATGAATCTAGTACAGTATCAGCTTATCAAAAAGTAATTGGTGCTTTAATAAATGATAGTAAAAGAAATATAGAAAATTATCATGATTGGTTAAATTTAAGAGAAACAGTTGATATAACTACAGTAGCAGGTACAAAAAATTACAACTTAAATTCTGGACAGGAAATTAAAATTATTGATGTAGTTAATAATAATACTGGAATACATCTAAATCAAGCTAGTAGAAATTATATTAACACAGTTAAATATCCTACAGATGATACAGGTGAGCCATTGTATTACGCTTTTAATGGTAGTGATAGTTCTAATAATCTTAAAATAGATTTATCACCAGTACCTACAGAAGCACATACATTGTCTTTTGATATTGTAAAACCACAAGACGATTTATCTACAGCTAGTACAGTTTTAAAAATACCTTCTAAGCCAGTAATACTTGGTGCATGGGCTAGAGCAATATCTGAGCGTGGTGAAGATGGTGGTACACAATCTAGTCTTATGGCACAAGAGGCAAACGATGCAATCAAACAAGCTATTATGTTAGATAGTGGAAATACACAATACGAATCAGATTGGTATATTAAAGAAAATCATTCTCATGGAACAGTTAATTTTAGATAATGGCTAAAGAACTTACATATCAACCTTTACAAGATATAGGTATTAATGGATTAAACACACAAGATAATCCATCAACACTTAATCCTTCCTATCTTACAAAAGCAGAAAATGTTGTAATAAGAGAGTCTGGTCGCATTGCTTTTAGAAAAGGTTTAAAACAGAAAGTAACACCATCTGGTACAAAAATAGGTTCAATTGTTGAGCATAATGATAATGGTACAAATAAAGTATTTGCTAGTCATGGTACAAGTATATACACAATAGACTTTACCTCACCTAATGCTGCTTTTCCTAGTAGTGGTGCTGATGTTAAACATACTGTATCTGGTAGCACAAGTGATTGGCAGTTTATAAATTTTAATAATAGATTAACTTGCATACACGCAGGTGTAGTGCCACAAAGATATGATGGTTCACAAGGTTCTGGTAGTAAATGGGCTGCGTTTGATAACGCACACAGACCTTCAAGTGTTACTTCTGCTGAATTTAAACCTAGTTGCGGTATGGGTTTTTATGGTCGTATGTGGGTAGGTGGTGTTGCTGAATCTAAAGATGTTTTGTATTATTCTAGTTTATTAGATGCTGATGATTTTAGAACAACAGCAGAAAATGGTGCTTCAAATGGCGGTTTAATTGATTTAAAAACTGTATGGGGTAGTGATGACATAATAGCTATTGCACCTTTTTTTGGAAAGTTAGTTGTATTTGGTACTAACAATATTGCTATATATAATAGCCCTAATGTAATTGGTAGTATGGCACTTGATGAAGTTATACATGGTGTTGGATGTATTAGTAGAGATAGTGTACAAGCAATTGGTGATGATTTAGTTTTTATTTCTTCAACAGGTTTAAGGTCTTTAGCTCGTACAACAGAAAAAGACAAACTTCCTTTATTAGATTTATCTTTGAACATTAAAGATACATTAATTAGAAATATAGGACAAAGCACAAATATTAAAAGTGTTTATGTAGAAAATGAAGGAATATATATATTATCTTTTGTTGATAAAAATATAAATTATGTTTTTGATTTTAAACATGTTACACCAAATAATGCACCTAGAATTACAACATGGGTTTTTGACAATGATAGAGAGCCAGCAAGTTTAACATATACAACATTATATGGATTACTTGTAGGTCAACAAGATGGAAGTATTGCTGGATATGAAGGATATTATGATACAGATTTATCTTATCCTAGTGGTTCACAAACATATACTAATAGTTCTTTTACTAGCAATATAGCAACTACATGGATTAACTTGGGTCAATCAGTTGCAGCTTCGTTACTTAAAAGATTATTTTTAGTTTTAGAAGGTGGTTCTGGAGCAACTTTAGGATTAAAATGGTACAAAGATTATAGTCCAAGTCCATCACCTACAACATCTATAACGCTAAATCCAGTAACAACAGGCACAGCAGCTTTATGGGGAGCAAGTACATCTTTGTATGGTAAATCAGGTGTTACTTATAAACCTGTATTTGGATTGCAGGAATATAAAACTTCATTAACAGGAAGTGCAAAAAATTTAAAATTAGAAATATCTATAGAATCAAATGGATATGATACAAGTCTACAAGACTTAACTTTATTACATAAACAAGGGAAAATAAGATAATGGCAAATTATACAATAGCAGTATCTTGGTCGGGAAAAGATGCATTATCGGACTCTGATGCAGCAAAAGTAATATCTGGTGCAGATTTTAATACTGAATTTACAGCAGTTCAAACAGCAGTAAATACTAAGGCTGATTTGAATGGTAGTGCTGCCGAAGCATTTAGTGCAACAACAGCAAGTACAGGAGCAAATACAACGCAAGTGGCAACAACTGCTTTTGTGCAAACAGCTTTACAGGCAATATACCCAGTAGGTTCAATATATATGAATGCTGCTGTATCAACAAACCCAGCAACACTTCTTGGATTTGGTACTTGGGCAGCTTACGCAGAAGGTAAAGTTCCAGTAGGTAAAGCATCAAGTGGTACATTTGATACGCTTAATGCTACAGGTGGTGCTGAAACAGATTCACACACATTAACACTTAATGAAATACCTTCACATAATCATAATAATGGAAGTTATCAATATTTATTATTATCTAACGGTAGTGCAACAATTGCAGATACAGATAGCACAAGCGGAGAACCAAACCTTGCTCAACAAGGAGCAATACAAGCAGCAGGTGGTGGAGCAGCACACACTCACGATATTTTACAACCATATATAGTAGTCTATATGTGGAAACGCACAGCATAGGAGATTAATATGGCAAGAGGTAGAGGTTCATTAGGATTAGGAAAAAGAGGCTCTGGTAAAGCTGCGGGTGTTATGAATCCAAAATTTGTGAATAATCTTACACGACAAAGACAAGGAAGTTCTGGAGGGGGAATTAATTTAGGTTCTCTTTTAGGTGGTTTGTTTGGTGGTAAAAATATAGATTATGCACAACAAGATTTTGAAAGACAACAACAGTTGATGGACAAAATGTATGAAATGAGTGCACCATATAGCACTTATGGAGTTACTGGTAGCAATGTTGTAGACCAAGATGGAAAAACAATTACATCTAGTTTATCTCCAGAATTACAAGCACAATATGATGCGTTACTAGGTCGTGCAGGTATGACTGCTGATAGAGTTGCACAATTATCTGGAAGTCCACAAGAATTACAACAAGCAATTTATCAAGAACAGCAAGCATTATTACAGCCATCACAAGACCAAGCTAGAGCACAATTAGATGAGCAACAAATAGCTAGAGGTATGCTAGGTTCTACTGGTGGTGGTCAACAAAGAAGTGCATTAGAAACAAGTATTGGTATGCAAAATCAACAAGCACTTGCTAATGCTTTACAAACATCACAATCTATATTGGATATGGAAAGAGGTAGACAATCAACAGATTTGTCTAATGCTCTTACTTTAGCAGGACAACCAAATAATATGTTAGCAGCAGGTGGACAATATGCTGCAGGTGCAAACATTACGGGAAGCGGAGTATCTGGTGCGTCAATTAATATTGCAAATCAACTAGCTACAAGAGATGCTACAAGAAATAAAGGTTTGTGGGATATGATGGGAATGAGTAATTCAGGTGGTAGTGGCGGATTGTTTGGTCAATTAGGCAATCTATTTAAATAAGGAGATAATATGGGTTTATTAGATACAGAGATTTTAAGCAACAGATTTGATGTAGAAAACTCTCTTAATAATTCTATGAATGAAAGAGCAATGGCTTTTGGTGCTTTAGATAGGACAGCGTATGCACCTATGACAGCAAGTACAGCATTACAAGGTGATATGCAAGGTCAAGCAATTGGTGGTATGTTAGGTGGTAGACAAATTGCAATGCAAAAACAAGATATTATTGATGACATAATGAGTCGTAACCCAGACCCTAGAACATCTACAGAATTAAGAAATGTAGCAAAAGAATTTGCTCAAGCTGGTTTAACAGATTATTCTTTTCAAATTACAGAAGTAGCTAATCAACTTTATAAAACTGAAATTGAAAAAAATACAAGTACAGATAAAGACTATTTAAATGTTGGTAAAACACTTAGTAATAATTTATTAACTAGACCAGTAGTTGAAGTTTATGCTAAACAATTGTATGGCTATACTGATGCTGATTGGGAAGAAGCTACACCAGTTGACATTAATAGAATGTTAAAAGATGCTAAATCAGAACTACAAGGTCAAATTGATAATTATGCTAATCGTTTAAGAATGGACAATATTAGTAAAACTGATATTAAAAAACTTATGAGTAACGATGCAACATTTACTCAAGATTTTTTCCAAGACTTAACACAATTTGGCAATACAGATATTGTAAACTTTTTACAATCTGTAGTTAAATTTGATACTACAGGTAATAAATCAACTATGGTAGTAAATCCAGAGTTCCGTACTGAATTAAGACCAAATGATATGGAATTAATAGATGATGCAGTTTTAGCACAATCTATAATAGATTTACAAAATACTAAAAAAATGTCAGAAATACAAAAAGAAAATCTTAGATTATTAGTAAAAGAACAAAGTAGCCGAGGCGAAAGTAGTTTAAATAATGCTGATAGTAATACTATTGAAGCTAGAAGAACATATTTAAAATCACAACATTCACAACGAAACAATGAATCTAATGAAGCATATGAAGCTAGAATAAATAAGATGTTACAAGTAGAAGGTGCTTCTCAAACATCTATGAATAACTTTGGAGTTACAGATGATAATGTTAGTAGTTGGATTGTACCAACAGGAACATTAACATAACATGGCTTTTAAATTTATAGAAGGTGTTGGCATAGTAGCTATTGATTCTAATAAATCAAAGCCAGAACAAGAAGCTACAATTAAATACTATGAAACTATTGCACCTAAATATGAAGAATTAGGTGGATTTTTTGGTGGTTTTAATGACACAAAATCTATGATATTTAGATGGGGTCAAAAATTATCTGGTTCATCAGATGAAGAAAAAACTAGGTGGTTTGGAGAGCAAGTAGAACAATGGGGTGAAGCTGTTGGATATTATGACTCTGTTGCGTTAGCAAAATATCATGAAGATATGGAAAAATTACGACCTTTAACTGCGTTAGAAGAAGCAGATAGAGAGGCTAACAATGCAATTATGAAACAATTTGAATTAGATATGTATGATGCTTATGACAATAAAGAGGGCGACATATCTGATGTGCAACAAAGATATGGGTATTCAGCAGAAGATATAGGCACACTTTCTAGTCTTTGGGAGTTTGCAAAAATGGCAGTTAATGAGCCTAGTTATACATTAGGAACTGTATCTGGTATGGTTTTAAAAGACCCAGAGTTATTGTTATTGCAATTGTTAAGAGTTCCAGGCTCAACCGCAGCAGGTATGACTAAGCTAACAAATGCTGTTAATAGAGCAATAGGTATACAACCGACTTATACAAAAAGTTTTGTTAATATGATTGGTGCTCAAAGAACAAAAGCTGCTGTTGGAAGAGGTATTGAAGGTGCTACTTATGGCGGTGTTTATGAAGCATTACATGATTTAACTTTTAATGGTCATATAAAATCAGAAAATGTAGAAAGAGGTATTGCATTTGGTGCATTACTTGGTACTGGTTTTGGTGCTATATCAAAAAATACAGGTAAAAGTTGGCTTAGAGATAAGACTGAATCTTCACAAGCATTAAAAAATATTACTTTAATGCAAAGAACTTTTGGGCAATTAAAATGGCAAACACAAAAAAATGGAGATAGTGTTTTAACTTATGTATCTCCAAAAGGCAGAAGAAAAGATTGGAAAGTAGAGTTAGATAGAATTAAAACAGAAAGAGCAGCAACAGGTAGTGCTTCTGCTAAACCAAAAAAACCTACAAAACCAACAGAAGAACCTGTAATAGACCCTGATATTAATCCTGAATTTAGAACACCAGAAACAACACCAGCAGAAGTTTTATTGCCAACAGGTTTAGACAATTTATCAAGAGCATCTCGTTGGAGAGCAAGAGCAATTGAATTAGCTGAAAAAAGAACAAAAAAAGAAAAAGCTGATAATACAAAAGAAGATATAGAATACGCTATAGATTTAAAAGCAAAAAATCAAAAAGAATTTTTGAAAAGAAAATCAAGTAAAAAATATACAAAAGATGAAATTGAAGGATTAGCTTACAAAGAAGTAGCAAGAAGAGAAGAAGCTAAACTTAGTAAAACACAACGCAAAGTAGAACAAATTAAATCTACACAAGCTAAAGATTGGGGTAGTAATCGTGAAAAAAACTGGGGCAAAGAAGCTGTAGATAATAATGAAGTAGTAAGAGAAAATTCATCTTTTGATTATATGTTTGAACAAAGGATGAAAGGTTTGAAAAAACCTACAACAAAACAATATATAAAAGCAGGTGCTATTGGTGCAGGTGTAGGATATTTTATTGCTGACGAAGATAAAACACTTGGTGGTTTAATGGGGCTTGTAGGTGGTTTACTATTCAGAGGCAATGTTAAAGGTATAAATGTAGCACAAGCAAAATTAAGGGCAAGGGTATATAATGTAGCAGACCAAAGTATTGGTATACAAAAATCTCTTGAAATACAAGCAGGTAAAACTATGAATGTTTTACACAGAGTATTAAAAGGTAAAGATAATACTCTGAGTGATTTAGAATTTTTAGCTTTTATTGAAGATTATTCAAAGCCACCTAACAAAACAAAGTTTGGAAAAAAAGAAAGAGAATTGTTAAATAAAGAACATCAATTAGCAATTGATGCGTATAGAGATTTAATGATTAGATTTGAAAAAGCAGCTAAAGAAGTTGGTGTTTTAGATGACGCTCAATTTATACAAGATTATGTTACACATATATTTCGTAATAAAAAAATAGGTTCTGATAGTTATAAAAAATTTAAAATTGCTATGGGCAAAAAAGGTTCTTCATTAGATGATGCTTCCACATATGCTGAACCTAGAAAACTCGTAGGTAATATTAAAGATTTAGCTTCGGAGTTTCCAGATTTAGAAACAGATATATTTAAAATACTTGATGCTTATTCAAGGTCTATGGCAAAAGCTGTAGCTGGTAAAAACATTACAAAAGTGTTAGAAAATACAGCAGTTATGGATGGTACTGATGCTTTTAGCGTTATTATGAGTACAACTGAAAAAGGTGCTGAGTATGCTAGGTCAAAGATGGGATATAAAGTAAGTAATCATCCTGCTTTAAAAGATAAAATAGTACACCCTTTAGTTAAAAATGCTATTGATGATTTTTATGCACCAGAAATAGGAAGTGAAGGATTATTAAATAAAATATTGGTAGTAAATAACGCTATGAAACGACTAGCAGTTTCATTTTCTTTATTTCACGCACAGGCATTAGTACTATCTGGTATATATTCTGGTGTTGGTTCTGCTTATTTTACAAAATCAGGCAGAGCAAGAATGCAAAAAGTCCGTAAAATTATGGATGGACAATATGACTATCATACTGATGGCATGGGTGCTAAAGAAATTGCAAACATTAGTAGACCAACAAAAGGTGATTTTGTATATGGTGATGTTCTTAGAGAAATAGCACAAGAGGGTGTTGAAGTTGGTGTCAAGGCTAATGAGTTTGTAGATGCAGGTTATAATACTGTTCGTTCATTGTTAGAAAAATATGCACCTCCTATAGCAAAAGTACAAGCAGGAATTGATAAACTTACATGGGATATAGCACATGACCGATTAAAAGTTTTTACTTATTTAACAATGAAAGAAAGGTTAATGAGTTCTAAACCTAGAGGTATTGCAAAATTAGGTGATTGGAAACCACTAACTGAAGCTGAAGCTAGAAGAGTTGCATCTGAATTTACTAATGATGCTTATGGTGGACAAAGACATAGTAAGTTAGCAGTAGCATGGCAAAAAAAAGCTATTGAAAATTTTGATAACCCTAAAGGAAATTTATATAATTTGTTTGCTTTATGGACTACACCATCAAAAGCTAAGTTAAGTAACCTTGTGTTGTTTTCACCAGACTGGACAATATCAAACCTTAGGATTGGATTTAGAGGTTTGGGTATGACAAAAGATTTAGTCGGTAAAATAGCTAAAGGTAAAAAATTAACTCCTGTTGAAATGGGTGAGTGGAATTTGTATATGGGTTATATGGCTAGAGCATTTGTTTCTACATCGCTATTAGCTTGGATGGCACAAAATATTATGCAAGGTTTAGGATTTGGTGATGATAAAGAAGAATTAGACCTAAAAGATTTTTGGTTAACTGGTAGATTAAATATAGGTAATGGTGAAGAAATGGTTGTTTCTAAACAAATTGCAGAGCCAATGCATTGGCTTACTAACCCTATGCAAACTGGTTTAAACAAAACATCTACTATGCCTAAAATTGGTATGGAATTATTTTTAGGAAAAGAATATGTATCTGTTAAACACGGAACAGATGATAGAACTTTTTTTGCAGGTGGTACTGTTACTGGACCAACCTTAGAAAGAGGTAGCCCAAAAGATATGATGGGTTGGATGTTTGGAAAAGTAACACCTATATCGTTATCACAATTAACATATGCATATAGGAAAGATGAGGACATGGGTTATGCAGTTAAAAAATCCATGTTTGGTAGTATCGGTTATCCGATATATGGCACACGAGAAAACACAGGAGATTAATATGAACGCAGAACAGCAGATAGCTGATTTACAGGCACAAATAGAAACAGCAAAAGCTAAAATTGCCCAGCTTAAAGCTGGTATGCAAGAAGCAAAAGCAGAGGAAATGAAACAAAGAGTAGATAATGAGGAAGGAAATCTACAAGAAAGAAATACTGCTGACGCAATTGCAGCTTATGAAGCTGACAAAAGAAACGAGAGAGAGTTAAAAGGTGAAAGAAATGAGCAGGGAGATTTTGTTGAATCAGATGATAGCCCACTCGTAGTTAAAATTAAAGGCTCAGCAAAATCAGACATAGATAAAGATATGCGAACAGATGAAGAGTCTGCTAAAAGAAAATTTATGGGTGTTGAGCCAGTTGATTATGCAGATGAGATTGAAGGTCTTGAAGATTTAGAAGAAGGTGGAGGCAGAACATTTGCTGAAGAGGTAGAACCTTCTAAAAAGTCTAATGGTTTTAAAGCTGATGATGGTGGTAACATGAGTGTTGATGAGAAAGATGATTTCTGGCAAACACAAGAAGGTTACGATAAAGCTATGGAAATGTATGGTGGTAAGCCTGCATTTGTTCCTGCCGAGCCAACTATGATATGGAATCCAGAAGAGCAGAAGTATGAAAAAATTAAAGAAGAAGATAAAGAACAGTTTGAAGATTTATCTACTCCTTCTATGTCTGCTGATATTAAAAAGTTGTTCGGTTAATATGGGAATGTTACAAGACGACAAAGAGGAAACTATAACTGCCCTACTCAGGGCAGGTTTTCCAGAAGATGTTATACCTGCAATTATGGGTAACATTGATGTCGAAACAGGTGGCTCATATAAGCACGATGAAGTAGAAAGGAATGGTACAGGGTATGGTCTATTTCAATTTACAGGTAGTCATCAAAGAGATTACTTTGATTGGTTAAAAGATTCTAATTTAAAAGATAACAAAGATAGTCAAGCTAAGTTTGTCTATGATAACATTTATGCTACAAAAGGCTATGGTAGAGAGTTAGGTTGGAGAGCAAGAAGTCAACTACAAACTATGATGGAAGAAGATATGACTGCTAATCCACACATAGCTAATCCAACTACACGCAAGGCAAAAATATTTTCTGATGTCTATGAAAGACCAAGTGTTCCTCATAATGATAGACGAATGTTAAGTGCTGAGGAGTGGGAAAAGATATATAAGTAACCTGTTTTCTTGGCACAAGTACAGGTAAACTTGCTCAAAAGGGGCTACAGTAAGACCCTCGCCTTGTTGATTGTACATACCCACATCAACTGTAGTTTTAACTTTTGCACTATAACCTCATGAAAGATGGAGGGAGTCATAGTGCTCAATGATGTACTCATTGTAAGGATTACCCCTCCTAAATTAAGTTACTGGTAATCTAAGTTTTTCTCTATCTAAGTTTGATACTGATAACTCCCCATTAAGAGCCATCAATTTAAGTAATGACGAGCGACTGATACCATATCTTTCTGCCTTAGCGTCTATAAACTTTAAATCTCTTTTGTTAATCTTGATATTAATCTGTTCTGTTGCTTCGTTCATTACTTTTCTCAATTAAATAATGCGTATTATATAACAGTATAGAGAATCTATTTAAATTATTTATAGTTTACATACACCATCTTCGCAGTCATCATCTGATGGTGCAGATATAATGTATTCGTTGGGTTTTAGTTTAGGTTTCTGAGGTTTAGATTCGCTGTTTAATAAGTTACCATGTTGGAATTGCTGTAGCAGGTTCTCATAACTTCTTACTTCGCATCTCTTCAGATATTTATTATAAGCCTCTTCAAACTTCAGACTTAATACTGATGCCCTGTAAGCATAATCTGTTGCTAATGCCTCACATAGTTCTAACCTCGTCATTTCCATAAATCTCCTTATGTTTGTATAGTATGTAACCTTCTTCGCTATAGATTTTTTTTGCGAATAACTCTACTACTTGCTTGTCATCTATATAAACAATACCATTTAAAGAATCTAAGATTGCTTTGATGTAGTTATCAATGTCTGAATTGTTACTACAGTATGTATTGTTTAACTCTTCTCTTTTCTTTTTAGACCATGACTTTGGTATCATGATTCCAAACTCTAACTCCACACTAACTAGTTTTTCAGAGGGAGTTGTTTCCAACTCACTTGTTAGTGCTTCCATGTCTTTCTTAAATTTAGTGTACTTCTTGGGATAATAAGTAGACCAACGACTTACTCTTGGTCGACTAGCAGGTACAGGGTTTATCTTAAATGTCTGAGTACAAATCATATCTCAAAGACTCTAGCCTCTCAATTGCTATGGACAATAGAAATCTAATTTCCATATCTCTTGGCTCGTCTTGTTCTCTTGCTACTTCTAAAGCGTCTTGGATTCCTGTTCTAATTTCATCTATTGACGCTTCATGCTGATGTATACTCATTGTAAACTGCTATCTTATAATCTTGGTTATGAGGTAACTTGATGCCCCACTCACCCGAAAACATTTCAATCTCGCAAATGTAATCTATGAATTCCTCAATGTTCAACTCTCTCGTTGATGGTATCTGAGAAATTTGTTTGCCACCCTTAGTAGTGAATTCAATCTTAGGTAGGAATTTATCTGCCAATACTAAGTGCATTTCATTTTTAGAGTAGCCAACTTCCTTTGCTAGGATGTCAACCCAATACCAGTATAACCTATTCTGAGCGTCTGAACGCTTAGACTTTTGTATGGTCACTACTGCTTCATTAGTAGATGGGTTTTCAAGGAAGTAATCTTGGACTAGACTTTTAAAAACAGCTTCTTTTGGTTTGTCTTTCTGTATGGTTCTGCTAATCATTATAGCATACTGTTAATCTGTAGTTGAATATATTGCATGGCTTTTCTTAGGTCTTGTATTTGACCCTCGCCCTCATGCTTATACTGATACCTCGCAAGATACTTAATAGCATTCCCAATACAGAAGTTCATGTCTTGGGAAATGATAAAGTCAATAGGCTCTATCTCGCCTTTTGTATAATGCGAGGGATTAGTTATGTTGTCGTGTACTATATTAGCCACCAACCCAACCGAGTAGCAAAGCCACAACCACGATACCTAGAAATACTGTAAGGCTTTTGTTTGCTAGTACTTGTTCAATCATATCTTTCATATCTTACTCCTGTTATTAAAAAAGGGCATAGACTTCAAATGAGCACTAAATGAAGTGTAAAACAAACTATGCCCGAGAAGTATTATAACTTAATTAAGTTATCACGCAACAATAATTTTTGTGTTTTAAATACTGCTCGTGCTACCTGTAACTCAAGCCACTCTCTTTCAAGTGGCGGGTCTAACTGTCGTCTGCCATCTATAATATCATGACAACTAGCACAGGCATACATACCAAATAAGTCTGATACCTTAGTTCCCATGCCTCCTCCGTTCATGTGAGCATAAACTACTGTTTCATTTTCAGGCATACACCCCTCTAATCTAACTTGGCAAGGCATACCCCTTGCTGATTTTGTTATTTTACTTGTCATAAATGTTAATCTCCTCGTCTGAAAACTTAGAATACTCACCTTGAAATCTACATTTAACCCAACCAATCTGCCCCATTCTATTCTTGGCAACAATGATTTCAGCTAAACCTTTATCATCTGACTCTTCCTTGTTGTAATATTCATCACGATATACCATTATGATACAGTCTGCATCTTGCTCAATCTCACCACTCGAGCGTAAATCACTCATTAGAGGGCGTTTGTTTTCCCTCTGCTCTACCCCCCTACTCAATTGTGATAGTAGAATTATGGGTATGTCTAGTTCCTTAGACAGATATTTTAGTTCTCTAGTTATGTTACCTAGTTCTGATATCTCTCTGCCTTTGTCGTACTTCATAATCTGTAAGTAGTCAATTACAATACAGTCCAATCCTGTTTGACCATTCATTTGTCTAGCTTTAGACACTACATCATTTACTGTTATGTTTCCTTTGTCTAATATTGTCATGTTTTTTTCATTAGACTTAGCTAGTGCATCATAGAATCTTGTGTTCTCTGACTCTGATAGTTGATTCTTGTCTACTTTGTTTAGATTAATTTCTGTTTCACAAGCTACCATCTTCATCATCAACTGTACTTGTTGCATTTCTAATGAGTAGAACAAAACATTTTTGGTTTTAGATATGTTGTCTGCTATGTTAAGTGCAAGTGTACTCTTACCCATGCTTGGTCTACCCGCAAGAACAGTTAGTGTACCCCCTCTCATGCCTCCCAAAAGACTATCAATAGATTGGAATCCAGTAGACAATCCAGTACCATTTGTGTGCATGTCTTGTATGTAATCAACTGTCTTACTAATTACATTGACCATTGAACCCTCTTCATCATTTGCCTTTAACACTTCTAGCTTATGAATTTCGTCAACTGTTGTTTGATAGTTATCATAGTTGATATTTTTTTTCCATAATAAAATATCATTTTCAATTCTTGTGTTACGAATATGATTAGCATAGCTGACTATATTTGCTACACCAACACACTCTTCCATCATAGTACAAAGGAATGGAAAGCCTGTCCACTCACCACTATGATTACCTTGTAAATCTATCCAGTTTCGTAGATGTAGTGGGTCGATATGTTCGCCCTCCTCTTTCATTTCTAAAATGTATTCAAATAAAAGACCTAAGAAACTAGCACCAAAATCTTTAACAGTAAGACCAGTTGATAACACTTGTGGCAATACTGACTCGTCAAGTAAGATGCCACCTAAAACTTGTCGTTGTGCGTCTATAGAATTTTTCATGATGTTCTCCAATTGTGTTGTTGTCCATAGGGGTTAGTCTGTTTGACTGGTTCGTCTGCAAACATCTCCCATCTTCTTTGATTAATAAAAGTTTGTAAGTGTGGAATGTATCGCACATCTTCACCTTTAAAATATTTATTTCTATCTTGATATAAGATGCCAATAATATTTATCCAGTCTTTATGTTTCATTAAGTTATTTAGTTCAGTATCGAGTCCACGCTTTTTACCTTTGTAAGCTACTCTAAAGGCTTCAAACATATTCCGTTCTTGTCCTGTTGGTTTTGGTTTTTTACTTGGTGTTGATTCTAACTCGTGTGTGTGTCCACAACTAGGGCATGTATATTCCATTTCATAAACTCCTGTTCGTTGTAAGTGCCACATTAACCTTTTAAGTTTTTTATTCATATGTTTTTCAAAGCTAAGTTCATCATCTGTCTAGCGATATCCTCTTCCTTTGTAGTTAATATAGTTCTTGGTTTTGTTTGAGTTGGTTTAGCAAATACAACTTCGGGGTTATCTGACTTGTTTAGTCTTGCTCTAACCATGTGTGTTGTTGCATCTACTTTCCATCTTTTATTAATTGTTTTTGTTGCTGATATCACAGTCCACTTTGTTCCATCATTAAGTGTGTAAACCCGTATGGCTTTACCTCTTGCCTTACGGGTTTTAGGTGGTCTGCCAACCTTACCTACCATGGCAAATCATCTTCATCTGCATGAGTAGTTGCAGTTGGTGCTTCTGTTACTGGCTGATTATCTTTTGCCTTGAAGCTAAAGGTAAGTTCAGGTGCTTTAGGATTGCCACCTTTGTCTTTAGCCCATGCTGATACCCAGTATTCAGTACCATCTACATTAGCAGTACCAGTTAGATGTGGATGTCTATCTGATTCACGCTTTGGATTTCTCCAAATACTACCTCTGTTTGTGTTGTCGTACTCTGCCATATTATCCTCCTATGACTGTTTATAAAATAACTATTATACACTAATCTAACGCTGAGTTAGTTGTGATTTGTATGCTTGTACCATTCATATTAATATGGTCTATCAAACTTACATCACCTTGTTCATAATCAAAGACCATGATTCTGTCTTTGTTTATTTCCATTAGTCTAAGCAAGTCTGATAGTGGCAGGTTATTAGCAAGACCATTAAAACCATCTTCATAATCTTCCTCAATCTCTTTTAGGTTTCTGTTCTTTGCCATCACGCACCACCTAAGTTATCTGCTACTGACTGTCTAAGTCTAAAGAAGTCTTTGTGTTGTGGATGTTCAACAATAAATAACCTAGAGTAAAAAGGTTTGTAGTCATTGTTAATCTTATAATCTTTATCAGTTGTTACAACCTTGGTTTCCCATCTGATACGATTGATAATCATCTCAGCCGATAGATGTTTGTGTCCTCTGCTCATTGCTTGAAAGGTAAACTTCTTAAACAATTCGTAGACTTCGGGGTTAGCTTCGTGAAAGATTCTAAACTTCTGCTCACTAGCTGATGGTCTTGTTGGATTAAACTCCATCCCAAACTGTTGTTCAAAGACTGATTGTAGTTTTTTGTTTGGCATATCTATTATTATATTTCCCATGATTACTCCCCAAATAGTTGTATGTGTTTGTCTTGCACTTGAGTATAACCCTTATCTTCTGCCCACTCCCATATCTGAGTAGCCACTTCTAAGTCTTTATTCTTTTGTGCTTCGACAAGTTTTTCCATAGCCTTATTTATTTCTGAGTTTCTTTTCTGTGTGGCTGTGGGTTTCTTGCTCGCTGATTGCCCATCATCATCCTCAGTTTCTAAACCGAACATTGATATTAAAGCGTAGCGTCTTGCGTATGTAATTGCTGAACCTAGCTTTTGCATGTCTGCACTAGGTAACAACAACCTTACCTCCGAGTCAATGAATGACTCTGTGTTATCTTGTAGTGTTAGCCTTGTGTACAATACATCCTTGCCATCAATTACTTTAGGGCATTGAGTAAATACAATCCCTAACGATTCGCAAACTGGTGTGATAGTTTCAATCACATTATTAATGTCTGCGTAATTAGATTTGAAGAAAGGATTCTTAGCGTTCTTACTGACTGCACCAATCATTCCTCTTGCTTCTAGTATTACTGAATATATATTTCTGTCTTTCATATTAACTCCTTGTTGTTTAATTAATAATTATTATACACTTTCTTTACTGACTTAGGAATATTCTTTTCCTTTCTGTAGTAATCCTTTGCCATCTTATGTACTGTCTTAACTGCGTACCTCATTCCTTTTGGATTGTCGTACTGTTCAAGATGTATAACTGGTGTTGTGTTAAGTATCTTCCTTACTCTGATAGGGTGTTCGTAGTATACAACATGACTCCACTTTCTACCCTTGCTTACTTGTAAGGCACAACGCCATCCATCTTTTGTTTGGTGATTAATTACTTTGTACATTTTTTTCCTCCAGTCTTTTCCTTTCTCTTGTTGTTAAACCTTTTGTATATTGCCAGTTCTGTTTAAAATTAACCTTATCTTTCAAAGGTAGCGAACAAGCATTTTGTTTTCTATTAAGTTTCTTACTCATTATAGCCCTCTCTTTTTGCATTGCGTACAGTGTAGCATACTTCTATACATCTGTCAACTAAATGTTTTATTCATCATCACCCTCTTCTTCATTTCTTCTTTCGATTGCTTCTTTCAATGCTTCTTGTTCATCAAAATGATGTTCAAGTTTATATCGCATTGCTTCATCTAGTTCTTCAATACTATTTAGTCTCATGACTCAGCCCCTTGTATAGTTTCTTTTAATATTTCTTTTGTAACAATCAAATCATTTTCTTGTTTGATTAAGTTAATCATCATGCAAGCGTGATACTTAGTAAGTGGTAAAGAATAATCTAATCCTTTCTCACGACAAAAATTATTTATTACCCATAGTTGTTTTGATGTTGCTAGTTCATCACTATCTTTTAATGCCTCTAATATTCTTTCTCTTTTATTATCCATTTTATTTTCTCCAGTTATTATATTGTGGTGTTACTGGTTTCATTATATCATAGGTGTATATTTCTTGTCCACTTATTTACTAAAAAAAGTTAGATTAATTCTAAGCTATCAAACTTTCGATTCTAGCCTACTTTATTTTTAGCTATACAAAGCTATAGGTACAAGGGAGTTCGTTGAATTGATACTCTCAGTATAAAAAGTTTCTTCTTAGGAAACATAAATTAATTTATAAATAAGTGGTATATTCCTATACACATATGATATAATATAATCTGTTTAACTAAGAAAGGAAATATAAATGTCATTCAATACTAATATTAAAATCCCGATGTCAAAAACTGCATCACTATCTGATGCTCATGCAATGGCAGAGGAAACATGGGGGGAAGTTGGAAACTATCCTCTTAATAATTTTTCTAGCAAAGGCGAACATAAAGAATTTGAAAAGCTAGTTTATGCCCATGCTTTGAGAGATGAAAGTTATATTAAATCATTTATGGAAATTTATACACACTACAAGGGGAAACTATAATGTCATTTCAATTTATGAAAAAATCTATTGAAGAACTCAAGCAAGATTTATTAAATAAAACACCTGTGAATTGGGAGTTAATGCAAGACGCAGACCAAAGCGAACTTGCTGAACTAAACAAGCAAGAATATTTAGAGGAGTTAAAACAACTTCATGAAGATAACCCAACACAAGATGACTACATGCGTGATGTTGGTATGAGTCATTCAGATTTTATTTAATCTATCTAATACCCTACTAATTTGGTGGGGTATTTTTTTGCCCTCACTTTGTTCGGGCTAAGTAAGGATTCGCTAGTCGCTCAGTAAAAGCTAAAAGCAAAAGCAATAAGGTAAGCCTGTCGGCTTTGTCTATGCTCTTAATGTTTCAAAGAGCAGAAACAACCGAGCAAAAGCAAAAGATAATCGACAATAAAAGGTGCGAAAATCTGACAAAAAAAACCCCCCGTTAATAAATCTGTGGGGGGTAAAACGCGATGGTTTTATTTACGGAGTTAGTTTAAATTTACAAGTTTATATTCTCCAGATATAATTTTTTGTTCTGTTTCTTTTTTTGTTTCACCTAAAAATATATTTCTGTAACGGCTCGTTGTTCTTGAGTAATCCCAGTAATACTTATCAAGTTGAACAGTTCCCGAATACCATTTGATAGCTATCTTTGATTTATAACTTTGGAATGTTTCCGTTCCATAATTATCAGTAATAATAAATTGATTCGGTCTATCGTTAATATTTTCTACTCTCATAATTGCTCCGTTGTTAGTGGGGGATTTCTCCCCCTGTTAAAATTAATTTATTTCTATCTCATCAAACTTTAAAAGTCTTTGATGGTTATCAATCCAAATTTTGAATTGGTCATAAACTTTTTGCTTGTTACCTTTGAAACCAAACTCTGATTTAATTCTAGCGTAGCAAGTGCGACCCCTTGTTAATTGCATACCCTTGAATTTAATTTCAGTTTCTAAACCAATTAATAAAGTTTTTAATCTGTAAAGATTTATTTGTTCTGGCTTGTCTAAAATAATACTCATAATTTTTTACTCCGTTAATGTTGGGGGCTTTTCGCCCCCTGTTAAATTAAATTTTAATTGTTTTATTGTGTACTAAAGTTTCGAATTCTTCATTCGTTGGAAATAAACAAAGTTTTAAAAATATCTGTGATACTTTTTTTATTTTGTCTGTATCTCTTGAACTGCAAAGACTCACATTAACTTTAATTTGTTTTTTATCATAATTGGGATTAACAACATAAATTGTCTTTTTGCCTATTTGATAACTTCTTTCACCATCATCTAAAATATGGAAAGTTGTGTTTAAAATATCATGAGCCATGCTGAATGATTCATAATCCTTAAATGTAAATTTAACTTCTGTATAAAGTGATAACATAATTTCTTACTCCGTATAATTAAAAAGTGTCTTTCTTTGTAACTGGTTCTATTATAGCAAATTGAGAGAGGTGTATAAAGTTTCTATGGAACCACAGCAGAGAAGTTGGTAGTCCAGTTTAAAATATAGTTGTTTAAGCTATTGACTATAATCTGGTTCATCAGCTAAAATCTTACATAGCTTTTAAGCAGTCGCCAAGTAGCATAATAATTAATTGTTTAATAATTGAATTATATTTTTGTACTGCTCTTTCGTGGTAAGTAATTGT
>Ga0208899_1000856_pt1 | contig 22303 bp, 33 predicted proteins | sample VirMetDEL_Nov_24_FD_184518 | JGI IMG/M metagenome (GOLD analysis project Ga0208899, IMG submission 184518) | Aqueous microbial communities from the Delaware River and Bay under freshwater to marine salinity gradient to study organic matter... | ecosystem: Environmental > Aquatic > Marine >... | reverse complement strand
GATTTTCTCATAACGTGCGCCGTAGTTAAGTGTAAGTCTATCACTGTAATCCCAAGTATCTTGAACATAGAAACTAGTTGTTTCAATTTCAAAGAAAGCGGCACCATCGGCTGGATTACCACTTGGGGAGTTCCTATAGTCAATGCTATAAGGAGTTTTGTTTTGGAAGTCCTCTATACTTGCGTATTCAAGAACACCATCTGAGTATGCAACAAAACCGTTTGCAACATCAACACCATTTTTAGATATACCAGCAACAAGTTCATGTGAGCCCATAAGGTATGATACCTCAAACTCTAATTCACTTGATGTTGTTTCTAAAAAGTTGTAATGTCTAAATGGGTCAGGTCCAACAAGAACTTGTGGTCCTCTGTTACCTTCTCCTAGTTCAACTATTGCTCTCATAAAGTCATCGCCACCAACACTTGCTTGTGATGTTTCAACAAGTCTATCTCCATATCTAAATGTAGTAGATAGTTTGTCGTTCCAGTCACTAAACACTTGGAAACTGTCTGCTGATAAGTCAGTAGTTTTAATATAGTTACCACTTGTAAGTGCTAATACTGTATTTGAACCACCGTACTCTCTAACGTCATTGTTTTCTGATGTTTGTCTTGTGTAAGTTGCTCTGTGTGAGTCATTAATGTTCCAGTCTAGTTTGATAAGGCTATCTTCATCAAGTAATGAATTAACACCACCTGAGGCCGAACCTGCGTCATACCCATACACATCATTAGCAATGCCAATAATTCTGTCTGCGTCTGCTACAGTTACACCATCAACTTCTCTAAGGGCACCACTACCTGATGCTCCCCAGATGCCTGGTTCACTTTTCTCAAATTTGTCATAGTTTACAAAAAAGAATAACTTATCCTCTAGGATAGGTCCGCCTAATGTAAAACCTTGTGTGTCTTCCTCAAACTCACCAACAGTAAGTTCTTGCCCGTCGATCTCATCTCCAACCCAACTATCGCTAGTTGTAAAGCCGTAAACAGAACCTGACAGTTCGTTGGTACCTGACTTAGTAACAACGTTAATAACACCTGCTGTTGACCCTGAGTCTCTGACGTCATAGTCTACAACACTAACAGATACCTGCTCTACTGAGTCAAGTGATAGAGGAGATTTAACTCCAGGATAACCACCATACTCTAGACCAAAGTCATCTGATTGCCCAATACCGTCAACTTGAAATTGACTGTATCTAGCATTAGTACCTGCAATCGAAATACTTTCAGTATCATCACCATTAAAAGAAATACTGTAAACATTCACAAAAGGTTGTGTTGCTACTGCATCTTTAATGTCTCTGTTGACACTGGCAATATCCATAATCTGATCGCCGGTTAATGTACTTCTAGGTCCTGTAACAAGACCTGAAGAGTCTATTGCTTGTCCAACAACAACTAATTCTTCTACTGCATCTGTACTTCTAAGAGTTAAATTAACTCTAGAGGTTTCAGACAGTTCAAGATAAATGTTGTCTAACTCAGCATATCCATCTGTACCAAAAACAACGATCTTATAAGGACCGCCAACACGTAGATTCCTTGCAAGGAACACTCCGTCTTCGTTTGTTATTTGGGTTGACGTTGAACCTGAGGGTTCATGGATAACGGAGACGTCTGCTCCTGATACGACCGCACCAGTAGAGTTCAGAATTGAACCTCTAATTGCGGAAGTAGTTTCTTGAGCAAATACCGGGACACTCATTAAGAATGTTGCGGCTAACCCAAGGAATAGTTTGCGAATATTCATAAACTTCTCCTATACGCATGTGTGTTTAACCTAATTGACTTCGCCAAAAAGGCACCATGTAAGTAAGATGATCTTACACTCATATTTAACTATATTTTATAATTGTAGGGATAAATGTGGTGATATGAGCTTAATCTTTTGTGAGATCTTTTGGCTTAAAATTACTTGATTTTATAATACTATTATTACTACCTTCTTGTTCTTCTGGCTCATAGTATGCCTTATAGGCTTCAATAATTTTGATATATTTGATTATTTGACTACGAAGTTGTACATTGTTCTTTTGCATTAATTCATAATCTTCGTCAGTATATGCAAAAAGCACAGGATCTATATTTGCTTCTTTAAGTTTTGCAAATATTTCTTCCTGATTTGCTTCGTTTACAATCATTAAATTGATTTCATCAAGTAATACAGGATCTGGTAGGGGTATGTCTAATGGCATACGTTCTACTTCTCTAGTAAAAACTTCCAAAGGACTTGTTGTTGCACAACCACTAATAAGGAATATAGTTAGGATTGGCATCAACAGGACATTCTGCATTAATCTGCGATTTCTTAGTTGCATTAATCTCTTCCTCCGTTAGTGGCGAACCTTGTGCTATCTCCCAGCACCTTGCTCTTTGTTGTTCTCTTTTACGTTCTATTCTTTCAATACTTTTAGGTTTTTCTACTGCTAAAGCACCAACATCTCTTCTTTCACCTGACGCATTTACTTTGTTAAATTTTTCTTCCGTAAGTCTTGCAGTCTCTTTTGCTCTTGCTTCGCTTTCTCTAAGTTGATCCATAATAACATTTTTTGTTTCAATATCACGTAACTGTTGCTCTATAAGAGCCTGTTGCTCTTGTACTGCGCCTTCTAATTTAGCATTGTTAAGTGTAAGGATTTCGTTTTCTGATTTTAAGTGTTGCACATACCAAAGGCCGCCACCAGCACCCATTAGCATTACAAAAAATAAGACTAATTTAATCTGACTGAACATGTTTGCCCACAACCTCCAGGAGTTGTGACACGGTCATTATATCAAATGTTTCTTCTTCAGGGATAGTGATGTCTAATTTATTTTCAATTTGCAAACAAACATCAACTATGTCGAATTCGTCACCTCCGAGGTCGTCCATAAGATGCGTCGCATCTTCAATAGGCTTATCCCCAAAATGACTTTTAAGTACTTCTATTACTTGCTCTCTCATGTGTCTAAACTCTTTTAGTTACTAAAATATTGTCTTTATCACCAAATACTACTATATACTCGTCTATTGGTAGTGCTTTCATTTCTCCTAACATAGAGTTAAATTTTCTCATATTTAAGTCTAAGTCTTTGATAGCACTTTGTGATATACCAAGTTCTTCCATAACGTCTTTAGCATTACCAAAATTAACAATTTCTACAGTAGCAATATCTTTACTGCCTCTCATATGAAGTTTGTTATCGTTAATACCTGCTTCTAATAAACTAGAGCCTTTTAAAAACTCTAATATTTTATTACTATTGTCCATTGCTTCTTCTTCCAATCTTTTTGCTTCTGCCTGAGCTTCTGCTTCTTGTTGTTGAGCTTTCCATTCGTCAGCAGTAAGATATTTTTCTGGATCTAGTTGTAGGAAGCCTATTAAGCCGTCATCGTCTAGGTCAATTAAATCTTCACTAATTAATGTACTAACATTCCAATTTAATTCACCGCTTACGTTTTCTACTTCTTTAACTAACTCTTTGATTTTGTTTAATGAGTTTTCATTACGATCCATTTCCACAAATACCATGTAGTAATTGTCTGGATTAGGGTTAGGCGAAACTTCTACATCTCTTATTTCTACAATACTGTTATTTAAAAATTTGTATAAGTCTTTTCCTGCCTGATGCTCTTTGATATGAAAACCCAAAACCATAACATCATTGTTGCTACCTGTTTTAGGTTCAAATTCGTCTATGCTGATCTTTTTAAGCATAGTATTTTTTAAATCTTGTTCTCTCAATGCCATTATAATAATCCTGTACCAGGTACTTCTTTGTTAATACTTGCGGCTTGGTTTTGACTGTTTAAATCTGCATCTTCCATGTCTACAAATTTGGAATCGTCTACCTCAACCACATCAGAAACAAATTCGTCCACATACCTTCTTGGCATATCTATACTTACAACCCAAACAGGTTCTGATAATGTTTTGGGTTTGTATCTGGTTGTTCCGTCTGGACGTTTCTCTAATGTAACATCAGCAAATGATTGTACCCTTTTAGGTCTTAGTAGTGTATCTTTTTTAAACTCTACCATACAATCTCTAGCAATAAGTCTTTTTGCTCCATCAGGATCTGGCATATCTTTATAAGGATAAATTAATTTCACATTTACATAATGTCTTTTAAGACTAGGACCTTCAAGTAGTTCTCCCTTCTGCCAGTTTTTAAAGGCATAAAGGTCTAGACTATCTAAAGTCTTTTCAAACTCTAATAACATATCTAACAGACTATTAGAATCTGATAGTTCTTTTATGCTGTCATTTAATATTTTTGCTGATATTGTCATTATTAAACTCCTATAGTTCTATTTATCTATTTAATAAAATGAGTTGTTTTTGTAATGAACTATAATATTAAATATTATAGTAATGGAATTTTACAAAAACTTATGATAAACAACCATATAAAAAGTTGGCACACAGAAAAAGCAAACTACCGTGATGGGATTCCGCCCATGCACGGTTTTTTTATGGCTACAAGGAGGCAAACATGTCCAGAAAGGCTAGAAAGAAGAATTGTAACAAATACAGAAAACAAAAAGGAGGAGATTATTTGAGAGTAATACAAGGGGGAGCCCTACAAAGACAGAGAAAAAAGGAAGTAAACATAGTACCCAGAAACTTCCACCAAGACGATTTACTTGGTTTAATAGAGGACAAAAATATCAACATAGTGTTTGCTGTTGGTCCAGCAGGTACAGGTAAAACACTAATATCAACATTGGCAGGTATCCGTGCTTTAATGCAAAACAAAATAGACAAGTTTGTGGTAACACGTCCAGCAGTTTCCGTTGATGAGCAACATGGCTTTTTGCCAGGCACATTACAGGAAAAGATGGCACCGTGGACTAGACCTATTTTTGATGTGTTTGAGGAATACTATACGCCAGATCAAATAGAATTCATGATAAACGATAACAAGGTTGAGATTGCTCCATTGGCATACATGAGAGGTAGAACGTTTAAGAACTCCTACATAATTGCTGATGAAATGCAAAATGCCACAGACAATCAGATGAAAATGTTATTAACCAGATTAGGTCAGAATAGCAAAATGATTGTTACAGGTGACTTAGAGCAACACGACAGAGGTTACGAAACTAATGGATTGAAATGTTTTATGGAGAGACTTATGACGACAAAATCAGATTTAATAAAGGCGGTGAATTTCACGAATAAAGACATTGAGAGACATAAAGTAGTGACGGAAGTGTTACGTTTATACGGTAACTAAGTACTCAATTTTTTTATTAATATAGTTAGAAATATGTGACTCTGCGGCTTCAAGTTTTTTTGAATTTAAGGCTTGTTCTGTAATCCATTCCCATACGTCTTTGGTACCTATATCTCTAACTCTTGCATATTGAACTATTCTCTGTGTAAGTTTCTGTGCTGATGCTGAGTCACCAAGTTTATGTTTCCATATCAGGCCACCAGGGAAGTAAGGAGTTTTCTCCATCACTCCTGTAATTTCTAATCCATACTTTTCAGGATCTTGTACCATTAAACTTTGGTTTGCATTATTGTTTTCTCTTTGTTCTAAAATTAGAGGACTAGGATGAATCGAGTCTACAATTTTTTCTGTTATAACTGTTTTCATTACTTCCATGACATGCTCGTAAGGCTCTCCTGGAAGTCCCACAATGTATGCAAAAGTTTTGTGCCAATGCGGATATTCTTTACTTAAAAATCTTAAAAAGTTGATTGCCTTATCTTTTTTTGTACTTTTCCTTATATTCTTATTTGCTACAGGATGCAAACTTTCAATACCAAAAAAATGACCATGAAAGCCTGACTTGTCTAATTTTTCAACTTGATGTTGTTTGGCTAACAATATATCAAATCTAGTAAATCCTGATATTTTAGGTTGGTAATCTAATTTACTTACTGCATTATATAAATTGTCTATTTTAACGTCATCTTCATTAAAGGTATCATCTACACAATTAAAGTTTGTTATTCCATATTCTTCTTTTGCTTTTTTAAAGAAACTGTATAATGATTCACAAGAACTGTCTTTTACTTTTTTTGCATTCCTAAATTCAAAACTGCAAAACGTACAATTAAATTTACAACCTAATCTAGTTTCAAAGTTAAGAACATCTGTAGATGTTAAACAGTAGTCATCATAAAGTTGTGCCACAATGGGAGATTCTACAATAGCATTATGTGGCAGTTTGACTGAGTCTAAACCCAAAACATTACTATAGTTTATTTCATGTTCACCATCTATCCAACCTTTAAATAAATGTAATGCTCTACCAATGAATATAAGATCAGGTTTTAACATTCCTGGTTTATAACTGTAATCATTATTAGGACCTCCTAATATTAATTTACAATCTAAATGTTGTTTTAAAATATTAATAGTCTTAGCAAATGATTTTTCTTGATTTAAAACATTTGGATTAAATAGAGTACTGCCTAATAAAAAAGGCTTCTTTATATTATTTTTATTACACCATTTTAAAAGAACATCAGCAAGTAATTCTGGCTCCCAAAAGTCTACATAGTTAATAACTGTGCTGGGTATATCGCGTTCAACAAATAATTCATGCAAGGCAAACGGCGCCAAAGGTCTAATAACTTTATCAGCCAATGTAAATGAATTTGCCCTGTTGCTGATTTTTAAATCATTTATTTGATTGGTGAGTTCAAATACTATAGCACCATCGAATTCTGCTTTCATTATATTAATATATTTTTCTAATCATATAATCAAAAGGCTCAACAGTTCTAATTTCAAATGCTTTGCCATCTAACTCTACACCTTTAACATGCGTAGGAGTTCTTTTGCCTATACTTTTTAATTTGAATATTTTTTTGGTTCGAGGATGAACTTTTCTTCCATCAATAATTTCTTCTTTGTCTTTAAACCAGACAGTAAGTTCGTACTCTTCGTATGCAACTTTTTTAAACCAATTCACAATATACTTCCACATAATAAACCTATTTATCAGCAATTTTCTGTGTATATAATTTTTTTAGATATATAATTTTCAATATGTTTATTCATTGCTGGAACTATATCTCTTAAAATATTATTATGATTATACTCAGGATGATTAACGTCACGATATATGGGCAAATTTAAATCTACACCTAAACTTTTGCTAGTAAGTATTTGCCAAGGATCTAACTTCTTTAAGCCTGACTTTCTGTTAAGTGCTTCGATTTTTAAATGTAATAGTGTAGCAGATTCAGAATTCGATTCTTCATGTTCCCATAAATGTACATGATCTTCTTTAATTACTTCAGGGTCTCTAATAGTTATGCCAAACTTCTCAGGTTGCTTCATTATATCACTAGCAAAGTTATGATCTAGTTGTATCACATCTAATACATAGGTAAAAACATTAGATAGATATTTTTCTTTTATATTTTCCTTAAATACTGACCAAGTATGATCCATTGGTTCTTTGGGTAAGCCAATAATCATAGAAGCACACAAATCCCAATGAGGATAATTTTCATTTAAATATTTTAAATTTTTTGTAATTTCTTCTCTGCCTAAAGTTTTTCTAAGCAATTTGTTTGCTTCTTTGTGCATAGATTCTATACCAAACCAATGAGAATGATATCCTATTTGATCCATCTTTTCTATCATTTTAGGATTTCTTATAAGTAAATCAAATCTTGAAAAACCTCCTATTAACGGTTTTTTATTTAATTTAGATGTTGCTCTTGAAAGTATGTCAAGTTTTTCCATATCTTCATTTGCAGTATCGTCACACATATTAAAATAATTTATACCATACTTTTCTTGTGCTGTACTTAAAAACTCATATATGTCATTATCAGATGCATCAGAAACTTGCTTTGCATTTCTGTGTTCAAAATTACAAAATGTACAATTAAATTTACATCCTATCCTAACCTCAAATGATAAAACATCATTTTCAGTTAAACAGTAATCATCATAAAGTTTAGGCACTATTGGGTGCTCAACAACTTCTGAAGTTTTAGGTCTAATACGTTTTATTCCGTGAGATAACAAAACATAATCTTCTATATTTTCTATATCACCATCTATCCAGTGTTCTAACAAATGTAATGAACGTCCTGAAAACAGATAGTCAGGTTTGATACATCCATCATGAACTGTAAATCCATGGTAAGGTCCACCCATTAAGAATAAAAAATTTAGTTTTGATTTTAATAGTTTAACAAAGTTTTGAAACTTTAGTTCTGGGTCGAACATTCCGCCGGCATTAAAAGAAGAAATTATTAGTATAGGGTTAGAAACATTTTTATTTTTACACCATTTTAAAATAGTGTCTACTAAGACATCTTTACTCCAATGTTTACCGTAATTAAAAACAGTACTAGGTATTTGTCTTTTTACAAATACTTCGTTTAAGGCAAAAGGGGCAGGAGGCCTAATTGTTTGAGGTTCAAACTCACCTAATCCATCTTCAATTTCCTGATTAGACCAATGCACTATGATAGCACTATCAGACTTATTAATAGGAAAACTCATATGAGTATTTATATTATCTTAACCTGAGTTAAGTTGAAGCTCGATAAGTGTTGCGGCCAAGTTGATTTCAGGATCAGCACACAGGCTACTCTTAGCCATGCCGTTTCTAATTAACACTATTGCTTGATCCTGTTGTTGCTCTGTTTGACCCCACAAGTCTAGATTACGATACATAAACTTGTATATGTCATCATACTCTTCTGGTCTTGCTTGGCTACAAATAAGTGTTCTAGCACCTTTGTAATCACCACCTTTAAACATCTCAATAGCATTTAACATCCAGTCGCTTTGTGACTGATCACCTGCTTGTGGACGTTGTAAGACGTTGTCTACCACGTTTTGTTGTACCAGGTTAATACTTTTACGCAAGTCAGGATAACTTGCTTGTACATAAGTGTCTAGTGTGTCTAAATCCATTTCTACACCCTCTTCTATACAAATTTGTGCCAGCCTGGCAGTAAACTCATTTATGTCTAGTTTCTCAATATGGAAACCTTGACATCTGCTATGTAGTGCAGGAATTATTCGCTGTGGATAATTACATGTTAAAATAAATCTACAACTAGTGTGATACATCTCCATAACTCCACGTAGAGCCGCCTGTCCATTAGGCGTAATATAGTCTGCCTCATCTAGTAACACATACTTCATATCTCCAAAAGGCATTGTGCTACTAAAGTTTGTGATCTTGTTTCTAATAGTTTCTACATTGTTTTCATTACTGGCATTTATTTCCAGTATGTCCATGCTGTCTATTTCAAGTTCAGCAAGTAAGACTTTTGCAAGAGTAGTCTTTCCTGTACCAGGGGCACCGCTAAAAAGCAAGTGTGGCAATGCCCCCTCTTCGACCCAACCACTTACCTGTTGGCGTTGGCCCTCATCTCGAAACACATAGGTACCTATGTTTGAGGGTCTGTATTTTTCTGTCCAAAGTTCTTTCAATGTATTGTCCTGTCTTTTTCGTCTTCCACGTCAATGTATTTGATCTCTATCAAATTATCAATATCACTATGTCTAATTTCATCTATTATAGCAGAAAAATCTTCTTTGTCAAGGTTCTTTTTTAGATGTTTTATTGCTACTGCAAACACCACACTTGCTACTGTAATTGGGTGGTGGCCTGATGATATTTGATCAACAAATATATCATCAATCTGATCTAGTATTATTTCCATTTCTGCGTCTGTCATTCTTTCTCCGTTTGATCTTTATCTGCATCTAGTTTTTCAAAAGTTTTACTATACCATGCATTACTACAATAAGCATCGCAAAATACATGCATTCTATCTGGTGTGTGGTATTTTATACTACCAACAAATAATGGCTTATTACATTCGCTACAGGAAAGGTTCATATATTAATTATACAGTTTTTTTATGAAATGTCAAGATGTTTTAAGATATTTGTTTTTAATGGAATATCTATATTGTTAAGATAATTTTTAATAATATTTTTATTAGTATCATCTAAATTTGATATATCTAACTTTTGAGGGTATGTGACCAATGTAGGCCGCCACTCATAATTATTGTCCTTAATCCAATCTACTAACTTAGGTAAGTCCATTATGTTTTCAGTATGTATTGCAGACGTTATTTGAAACTTATATCCATACTGTTCACATTGAGATATGAACCCGGTTACTTTATCCCAAGAACTGCCTTCTCTGACTCTGTCGTTAGTTTCTCCATAGCCATCTACACTGATAAAAAAATGTACTGCTTTACATTTATCTAATGATATTTTTATTCTATCTGTAATAGCAAAAGTACCATTAGTATTATATATTGCTGTTAGGTCGCCTATGTTTTTAAATTTTTCTAAAAATCTAATATGTCTATTAGTCATTAATGGCTCGCCACCTAAAAACAAAACTGTTTGTATGGTGTCAGGAACATTTTTAAAATCGTCTGTGTCTTTTATAACTTGTTTTGGTGGTAACTCAGGATTAAGTTTTTGTCCCCATGCGTTGCTCCATTCTGGTGAACACATAACACACATCAAATTACAAATGTTATCAAATCCAACTTCTAAAAAATCCAAACTAACTGTCTTACAATTATATTTAGAATTAAATTCATGTCTTGTTGAAGGCGCCAAATATTCTTTAGTTCTGTAAGGCTTATTAGAACCTGACTCTGCTTCTTCATCATAACATTTTTGACAACCTGCTATATGTTCTCCTGCCTTAGCCTTACGTCTAAGCTCGTCATAAACAGGTAGTGTAAGTATTTTGTCAACATCGCCATCAAATTCAGCGACAGGATATTTAAACCTACAACAAGGAAAAACTCTGTTATCGCTTCTTATATTTGTGTGATGCCAAAAGGCACTACAGATTGTTTTGTTACTCATCTCTTTGGCTCTTATTAATGTCCATTGCGTTCTTCAAAAGTTTCAGTTCGTTTTTCTTTAACTTACTGTAATACAAAAATGCTTTTGTATCTTTTGGAAAACAATGTCCACCAAAGCCAAATTTACCGTCTGGACCTGGAACCTTCATATGAGTATCGCCTATACGAGGATCTCTGGTCAGCATATCTATAAATTGTTCCCAACTACTATGAGACCCACTTGCCTCATGTAATTTGTATAATTCATTAAACCATGTTACTTTGGTGGCTAACCAACTATTTATAGTGTACTTAATTAAACTTGCTGTGATTAAATCAACTTTAAATGTTGGTACTGTTCTTACACTACTGTGACGTATGTAAGCCTTTTCAACAGTTTCGCAGTCTCTCCACTTGCCACCTAATATTTGCATATCAGGATTTAAAAAGTCCTGAAAACTATTTGCTTCTGTTAAAAATTCAGGATTGTAAACTATCTTAATTTTTTTAAATGTCTTTTTGAATGTGGTTAAATGATCAGGTGTAATTGTACTTTTAATTACAACAATGCCTTTATATTTTAATTGATCTAGTTCTGCTAAAACATCTCTAGCAATACTTACATCCACATCCATGTGCGTTTCTTGTTCTGGTGTAGGTACACAAACAAAAAGGAGTGGCGGATCATAATTGACAAGGTCAATAATTGTGTTGTCGTTTATTAGGGGATCCACCACAAACTGGTCGACATCTATGTCAAATCCATTGGCAACTGCTGATCCAACAAAGCCTTTGCCTATAATTCCTAGTTTCATTTTCTTAATCGTTTCTCAGCCATTTCCAGACGTTTTTCTTCCAACCATTCCTCTTCGCCTGTATATGTAGGAGCATTGTCTATACACTCTTTGGCATAAAAATATACTTCGTATATCTTTTGCTTACAACCCCAACCGTTAAAACCATCAATCATTGGGTCATGCATTACACCGTCCCATTGCCAAAGTTGTTCTTTGATTGCTTTTTTACCTGTTTTTTCTATGTATGGCATCTGTTGATGTTCCTGCTTCTAGGCCTATTGCACTAATAATACAAAATATAGATATAATTAACCACCATGGATTAAGACCAGCAAAAATCACTCCTGCTAAGACAGTTATACCTGTAAGACCTATAGTTGTGACTCCTGTTGCGTGTTTAACTTCTGGAAGTTTCATAGTTGTTTATTTTGAGCATGTACCGTGGATGTACTAATGTTAAGTTGATTGTCTGGTTCTTCATCGCTATATGCCATACATGCTTCTGGTTCTACTTTCCAAATCTTTTGGCCTTCTTCTAACCTATCATCTTTGACAGAGAAGCCTTCAGTCCATCTACCATATTCTACATATACCCATTGTCCTGGTTGAATCCAATTTATATCAGGACCCACAGCAAATACTTTAAACCACCTGGGAGTAACTCCTGATGATTTTCCTATCGTTGCTTTAACTATTATTCCTGATTCGGTTGTCTTATCACCAAAGTCTCCATCGGTGCAAAATATGTTATCAGTTCTTGGTATTATCCTCGGCATCTGTTGAGTCCTCTTCTGTGTAGTATGGAACCATTTCGATGTCACCGTTAGGAAGTTCTACTTCTTTGAAGCCTAGTGGCTCCTGCTCGTCAAAACTCTCACCTAGTGGTGCCTCTGGTTCTGGTTTAGGTGCTGGTGCTTCTTCTTTAGGAGCAGTTCGCACATTCTCTTTTTGTGTGTTCGCGGTTTTTACTTCTGGTGTTGTAGCATCTGGTTTTAATTTACCAGATGTCTCTGGACTTGCGCCTTTTAAACTTTGTTGAGCGGTACTGCTAGTAGGATTGTCTTTGTAGTATGCTCTTACTCTCTGGTCACGTGGCTCTAAAATTTCACCATTAGGTCCTAGCACATTACCCTCAGCATCGACCTTCATGTTTCCCATGGCAGGTATATCTTTTTGCTGAGCCATAATAGCATCTAAATCTATAACTTGACCTTTGTTTGTTCTTCTTGTAACCATTATTTTAAAAATTCCTTTATATCTAAATCATATTTATGGCTATCTACCTTGTGGACACCCAAAATATAGAGTAAATAACTGGCAACACTACTTCCTCTGCCTACACCCCATACTAAATTATTCTGTCTCATAGTATCTATAATATACACTAAAAGTTGTAGTATAGGATATAATCCACGTTCTTTGTACATGGCTAACTCCATTTCTACTCTCCCTATCTCGTCGGGATCACGTTGCACGAGTTTACTATGCACAAATTGTTCTATATCCAACTCTTTATAGTGTTGTGGTATATTAAAGTCTTGACTAAAGTAAGTCTTATCTGATAAAGGAATTAAATCTAACTCTTCGCAAAACTTATTGTAATCTGTTATATCGCTAAAAGGTATATTATCTAAACTGTCACCTCTGTACAGTAATTCAATACCTTGTTGCTCAGTTGCCAGATAATTTTTCATACTAGCATTATATAATAAATGTGTATGTTTGTCAAGTTATTTAGGTTCTTTTGGTATTTCTTTAAGGTGTTTCTTTTTAAAAAAATCTACTTCTATAAGTTGTCCTTTTTCTTTCTCTACTGGCTCTTCTGAATCCTTTATCATGTCTGCTTTAACATGTTGTTCAATATCTTTGATAGGTTTAGACATTTGCTCTGCTACGTTATTAATATCGGTGTTCTCAAAATACTCATCATATTCTTCTTTGTTAGGAAAATAATTATCATATGTACTGAAATCTTTTCTGTACCACCATGGAGTGTCCCACACAGGATAATCTCCTAGCCAATCTTTCATTGTTGGTAATCCAGAATAATCAAAATCATCGCTAAACATTTCGTATTCTATTTCTTCGTCCATCTCTTTAAGTGTAACAACTTCTATGATACTGGTTTCATGACATATAGTATTGAGTTTGGCATGTAAACAATTAAGCAATACTGACTCAGTAATGCTTGGTAAAAATATAAAATTATTTGTGTAAGGCGAGAAAATGTTTTCAACAGCCTGTTTGGATTCTAAATCATATATTACAGATTGATGTATTTGGTCCCACAAGAAAGCATTTACAGTTGAATAACTGATGTTTTGTCTTATGTGTGCTTCTTCATATGTAATATCTGCTGTTTGTTGTGTCCTCAAAGTGTATGTACAGTTATATAATACTGCTTTGATATTTTTAGTTACATCATCAACAACCAGTCCTTTAAATGGAATAGTTTTTTTAACTGTTAGTATGTTCATTTTTTTGCTCCAAACACCGGTATATTTCCTACGTCTGGTTTGCCGCCGGAACTTTTTATTGGCCTATCTACAGGTGTTATAAAAGTTGGTGTAGTCTTTCTGTTTCCTGTTACAGGTTTATTCATATCTTCTTTTTGTGAAGGCCTATCACCACTATAAAATCTTTTAAAATAAGTAATAAGTTCTTGTTTGGTATAGTCTGGAGTTTCGACTTTTTCTTCTATTTCACCAATCTCCATTATCTCAGGCTCATCTTTTTTTTGTCTTTGAGCAACAACCATATTTAATTGTTGCTGTGCCATTTCTATCATGTTGCCCAGTTGATGTTGTATAGGCGAATCTTTTAGAATTGAATAATACTTCTTGTTGAGCATAGCAATCTCATCAAGCAGTTCAGACTCTTTTAATCCTTGTAATTTGTCAAAATAGTCAAAGTGTTCTGTCATTTTATTCTGTCAAAGTGATAATCCAATGTTGTCTCACTTATTGTTACCTTATGTTTTCTCTGTCTTATAATTATATCCATGTGACTAGGAGTATTTAAAACCATTTTTTCTATTGTGTGACTTTCCTGGTTACCTTCTGCGGCACAATTATATGCTTTCACTCGGTGTGAAAAACTTCCTAAGTTAAGTGGAAACGATTCCTGTTTGTATTCTTTCATAGGAACATCTGCTAAACTAAGTGTTGCTATGTTGCCAAATATGTCAGGAGTGTCTGCCATTACTGTTGGTTGTTGTCTACTGTTAGTCTTATCCAGCATAATAGTAAAATTATTACTGCTTAAAAGTTTATTATAATTGTCTCCTGGATTAAATTTAAAGCCTAGTGTTTCAAAAATTTCAAATGTTGGTAGTGAATTATTGTTTAACACTAAACCCGTAAATTTATGTGGACCATACAGCAATTTCCTTTTTGTGTTTATCATGTCATAAAAACTTGTAATACTGCTCTCAATACCAACTTCAGTATTTAGGTATACTTCTAAACCATTTATATTTACAACATGCCACGTAGATGCTTCATCATACTCTGCTCCACTTTTACTAATAGAGTCTTGATGTGCAACTAATCCTAGTCCTGCAAATCCAGTGAAGCCTGGGTCTAGTTTAACCATTACTATACATTCGTTTAAATGCCAGAAGTAAACATCATGTAGGTGGTGTTTTGTGACTTTAACGAAACCTAACTTAGTGAGTTCGCTCTCAGTTGTCTCTAAGTTTGTTGTTTTATAAACTAAAAAGTTTACAGTACTCATTGTTCCTAAAAGTTAATACTCTCACCGCAACCACATGTGCCATTAGACAATGGCGACTTTACAGTGATAGTTTTTCCTTTTATTCCTTCATCCAATAAGTCTATTGTACTACCTTTCAACATAGGCATACTAATTGTGTCTATTATTAAAACTTTGTTATCATCTAACTGTTGTATATGATAATTTTGACTTAGAAATTCTGTGACAAAACCCCAATCAAATTCGAAACCAGAACAGCCACCTGGCATGAGTCCTAAAGATACTCCTAAAGTATCGTTTTCGTAAATTTGATCTAATAGATGTTTTTTAGCAGAATCAGTTATAACAACTTGGTCTGGATTATATGTTTTAATAGTTTCCATACTAATATTTATCTATAAAAATTTAGTATGAAAGTAAGTTTAGAACTAGTCTCTCTTAGAGATAATTTCGTCCACTAAACCAAAGTCCAAGGCTTCCTGAGCAGTCATAAAGTTATCTCTATCCATCGCCGCCTCAAACTCTTCATAAGTTTTACCTTTAGTATTATGTAAAACGTATGCTTCTGTTAGTTCCTTTTTAATACGGATAATCTCATTAGCACGGATTTGAATATCACTTGCTTGTCCACTTGCACCGCCTAGTGGTTGGTGTATCATATGTCTTGCACCTGGTAGCATAAACCTTTTACCTGCCGCTCCTGAGTTAGCAAGGAAACTTCCCATACTAGCCGCCTGACCCATTACAATGGTTGATACATCTGGTTTGATGTATTGCATTGTGTCGTACATAGCCATACCACTTGTAACTACACCGCCTGGCGAGTTTATATAAAAGTTGATATCAGCATCTGGGTCTTCTGCTTCAAGGAAAAGTAACTGAGCACAAATGCTGTTACTTACTGCGTCATTAACTTCTCCATTAAGGAACACGATTCGCTCTTTTAACAGTCTGCTATAGATGTCATAACTGCGTTCGCCGTTGGAGGTCTTTTCTATTACATAAGGTACAAAATTCATATTAATACTTATTATATACTATTTTGATTATTTGTCAATAGTGGATTTAAATACCGTCTCTGCCGGCGGTGATAGTTTGACCTAAGTTACGTCCAATTGAAGAACTATCTTCATCTGGAGATGCACCAGTTTGTTCTCTGATCTTTTTGCCTTTACCCATTATATTAAATCTAGGTTCACCTGCATGACTGTGTTGAAGTCCTTTAGTAGATTCCATACTAGGTTCTGTGTGGCCTACATCAGTAGGGTGTTTAGTTACAGGACTAGCATGTACTGAAGTGTTAGCAATTATTTCAGCATTCTCTTTGGTAATATCTGATTTAAATAATCCCAATTTAAAGAACATTACAGGGTCTTTGTTTTTAAATTTATCTTCCATGCCTAACAGTCTGGGCATAAGACTATATGTAACTGGAACATCTTCTTCCTCAATAACATCATAGTCTAATTCCACTTTTACTGGATAATCAAACTCTTCATTGTACATGTATGCATTATTAAATTTAATAACTTCATCAGGCAAGTCTAAGCCTAAATCGTCTTTAATAACTTGTATAGCAATATCTCTTAATGCATCTTTATTTAAATATATAAACTTGTTAAGTATATCTTTGTGGAAGTGACCTGGAGGTAGTTTGTCTGCAGGAACACCAAACAATGTTGGGAAGTCAAAATTGATTTCCATTTTGTCTAACTCAGCAACCATACCTGTGTTCATGTAATGTAACTCTACATCAGTTAAAAACTGAATAGCATCTTTAGACACAGGATGTTCTCTCAATACTTCAAAGAATCTATTGTAAAAATCTTTGTATCTGATACCATGTTTGCCCCACATGTATCTGGCAATCATTTGAGTTAATCCATTAATGTGGAACTCTCTGAGTAAAATACTGTAAACCCAACACTCAACAGTTTGCTCTACGCTCATTGTTCTGGTTGCTCTGATAAGTTCTATCTTTTCTGGAGCACCTTGCCAGTCTTTTGGATTTTTATAATTGATATAGTCATATGCTTCTATTATATCTAAGCCATATTTTTCTTTATACTCTGGTTGATTCATTTCGCTGTTACGAAGTATCTGTGTATTCCACACACTAAGAGCATAATGTTGACCTAACTCTAACACCTGGCTTAAACCGTCTTTCCAGGAGTCTGGTGTCTCTTCTGGCATAGGTAAAATTAGTTCTGTATAACTGTAAAGGTTTCGTTTATTGGCTTCTTTCAACAGATGCCCTAATTTGTTCATGTGTAAGTTTTTACGTTTAATTGCTTCTAGTACACTTTCGTTCATACTCTGGACAGCAAATGTAATTCCTCTACTATAAGGTCCTAGTATTTTTGCAATCTCTAAACAAATTTCTGTATTGTTTTTGTTATACTGAAAGTTTATACCGTCTATAATACTGCCTGGAGCGTCTGCATACTTCCTGGCTATGTGAGCAATCTCTATGTCTCTGTCTTTGAATATACCCACATTGGCGTCTGCACTTAACACATAGGCTACTCTGTTTTCACTGAACCATTTCCAGTTTGCCTCAACTCTGTCCATCTCAAACTTTTTAACTTTGGTGTAAGTTAATCCACCCCAATCACAAAACGTACACAGGAATGGACAACCTCTGTTGGTTTCATATGTTGCTGACCAAACATGGTCTGGATAATTTTCCATAAGCCAATCAAATTCGCCTGTGCTGTATGGATCAGGTAGTAAATGTAATTCGTGTATTCTTTCTCCACTGAGTGTTTTAGGAAGTTCTCTGCCGTCCCTGATCATTCTTAGCAAATCAACAAATGCAAACTCGCCTTCCAGTTTAAGGAATACATCTACCCATGGAGCATCTTTGTCCATGTCTGGCCATACATTAGGACCTCCAAACATCACTACACAATCTGGATATGTTTCTTTGACCAGTTTACTCATGGTCATATTCCATTCTGTATTCCATACATAGTTACTAAATCCTACCACAGCAGGATTATCTAATCGCTTGATAACTTCTTCTGGATCTTCTCTTTTACAGAATAGTTCAGGACCAAACTCAAAATAGTCTGTGATGTCTTTGTGCTTTTTGGCGTATGCTGTTAAGCAACCTATACTATATGGTAGCCAAAGACTATCTTGCCCTGCAACTGTGACAGTATAATTTATTTGAAATAAGTAAACATTCTTTTTTTGCATGTCAATCCTGTCTTTAATAGTAGTATTTATCTGTCTACTTCACTAGTGCATGTATGTTGTTAATTACAGACTGAAGTCCTTTTTGACGTTGAGTGGTCAGCAGACTTGTTATAGGTTTAAAGTCTATAAACTTTATGTCTAATGCTTCTTCTGATGTGCAACCATTATAAGTGGTGCATAGTAATTTGCCGATACCCTTCACGATGTAAGCATCACTGTCTATAGCAAAGTTCCACCGACCATCTCCAGTTGTCTGTTCACCCAATAGCCATACTCTACTCTGGCACCCGTATATTTCATTTTCTGGAGTCCGTAATTGCATAGGGAAGTCTTCTACAAGTCTGCCTTCTTCCAGTAAATATTCAAAAAGGTATTCCTGATCTATATCAGTAAGTGCGTCTAATTCATTGAGTAAATCTGACTTCATGCCTATATTTATGAAGTCAGATTCTTTAAGATGTTTGTTATTGGTTAGTCTCGACTTGCTAACAGCTCTTTGCTATATGCTAAATCGTATTCTGCACCACTTGTGAGTTGTACCAATGTACTTGCATCAGCATCAGTGGCTTTGTAAAACTCCACTGGGTCTGTGCCGTCTTTCTGAAAGTAAACAACATAGTCTGCACCATCATTAATACCGTCACTAGGACTGTCTATTTTATGAATTGGTGTATAACCTTCAAAACTATCTGCACCGTCAACACCACTGCTATCTAATTCGCCAATGTGTACACCATCAACTACCTCAGAAACTTCTATACCATGATGTCTGGCCGCAAATGCTTTTGCATTGTCTCTGCCATCTGCACCGTCAACTCTTTTGATTTTATCAGCACTAACACCTATTGCTGTGTAATCTACTCGTGCCATACTATGCTCCTATAATAAACTAGTTTATGTATGTATTTATCTATTCAAGGCAAAGCCGAGCATAACTCGGCTTTGGTTGATATGAACTTTAGTTGTTCATTACATAATAGGTTTCATTGCTATCCACATTGTATAGAATATAATAGTACTTAGTGCAAACATAACTGTGTCGTTATGATCTACATTCCTAACTACCCTTAAGGTATCCCTAACTCCATGTGCAAGTGACCTAATCACTTGTGTACTCATTTGTCACTCCTGAATTCGTATTAATCCAGTTTCACAAGAGCTCTCCTCTTGCTCAGTTCGTCAAAAGTTCCTTAACTTTTAGTGAATACGTTTGTTGTACTGTTGTATTACAGCCTACAGCGGATACTTACCGCGACACATTTCTTCTCAATCCGTTCTGTTAGAATAGTGGATGGGTCTATTCCAGAATCTATTTATCATAATTAAGTCAGTTGTTAATTATTCGTGGTTATTCTGAATGATCTTGTATGTTAGTTCTGGTCTGTGCCAGGTTAACTTGAATTGTGCAAACAGATCTTCATCTATTTCCATACAAACACCCTTTCTGAGTATGCGTTTTACATTCAAATCCTGATAAGTTACACCATACATAGCCGCCCACAGCATAATAGCCACACTGATTTCATTGGCCTTCATGTTGGCAGGTATACCAGAACCTCCACTGGGTAGTGGAAAACTAACTAACAGTTTCCTGTTCATCTGTCTGAATACTTAGGTACTCCAGCAGATCATCAACACCGTTGTCTGCATCTCCACCCACATAAGCAGGAACACCAGCCTGTTCCATACGTTCTATGAACTCTGGTATCTTGTACACTTTGAGATCCCCACAGCATTGTCGTTTGAATGTGACAGGATGTATGTAGCCCACTTCAAATGATTTCCAGGCTATAGGCTCTAGTTCAATAACATTACTCATACTTCATTATACTGGAATTTTTCAAAATGTCAAGTGAACTGATAAATAGTAATATGAGTCAGGATATGAGAAAACTTTTAAACATTATGGAAAGTGAAGTTACCACTATGGATAAAGTGGATCCTAAAATTGTGGATCGCAGAAACATGAGTCTAGACCAATTAAAACAACGTTTTGATGATCTTTTTAATAAAAGTGGTCAAAACCCATTGATAATGGGTCTTGGAGAACCTGTTTGGTTTAATTGGATTGATGGAGACAAAATGAAGGTTACTCCCACCAGGTTTATAGTCGAAACCAGTACTGCTAATCCTATAGGTTTAAAAATGGATATGTTTGCTATGCATGGGAATGAGCAATTAGAATTACCTTTTAACCAAACAGATGATATAAAATCTAATCCTAATTCTCCAATGACTCAGGCATCATTACCAGGATTTGAGAGTGCAAAATCAGATTACAATTTTTTGAGAACACCACTTTGGGAACAAGCACCTGGCAGTGATTTGTTAATGCAATATGCGGATGGAGGGAAAATAGTAATAACTGCAAACATTCCTGGCAAAAGTCCTAACGATTTAGTTAGAAAAGCATTTCTAATAGAATACATATGGAAGGTTGTATTAAAGGGTGCCTCCAAAACAATGCTAATAAACATGTCTGGCTTTGATCAGAAGTACCTAACTGCCGTGGCTAGAAGACATAATCTGATATACCAAGACGCATAATGAAACTGCACGAGATATTTGGTATTAAAGATCGATTCCAAAAATTTCGAACAGACCGCGAAACTGTACCTATACCACCCAAAGTAAATTTATGGCATGCCACACTGGCACATAACTGGCCCAGCATACAACAACAAGGTTTAATACCAGATGGCGTATGTAAAATGTATGGCGGTTGTGATCGAGGCTATGTGTATCTGGGGGACCGTGCCACCACAGCAGTGGAAATGGTGAGTCCAGACCAACCAGGTATCAATAAAGCAGAACTGGAGAAGAGCGGTGGCAAAGGATTCATAATGCTGATAGACAGCACTAAACTAGACCCAGAGTTGATAGAGGGAGATCCAAACTTAGAACCTAACTGGTTAAATCCAATATTCAGTTACAGGTATGCAGGAACTATACCTGCTAGTGCCATAGTGAAACACGAAGAGTTTAGATTAGAAGATAGTTATTATGCAAATAAAAGTTGGAGAAGTGTTAGTCAAATAAAACCAGGCGAACCTGGTCCTGCAAAACGTTAATAACAAAAAGAATAAATATTCTGCATGAAGCTCAGAATAAATTCAGAACCACTAAACACCGATTGTGCCTTTGCATGGCCAGTGGAACTGATAACACCACCTGAATATGACCCTGCAGATCTGTTGTTGCCACACTACAGCACCAGTGCAGAGCATCCGAGACTGATTGCCACCAGTAACAGTAAGCACAATATCAGAGAAGAGATTATCAAATGTCTGAAAGTCAACCAGACTCAGTTTGAACAACTGTATCAATTCAGTTTCTGGAATCAGTTTGCCAGTATCAGTGACTGGTATGATCATCACATCACAGAACAAATCACTGTGGTAGAGGATCAACCCGGATACAGTATGGCACAACATGTGGACAATCGTGTGGTGTTTGGCGCCATCATATGTAATCTGACAGATAATCCACCAGGTACTGAATTTCCAGTGTGGGAGTATCAGTTGCCAGGAAAAATAAACACAGGTGTATTTTATTTAAATCATGATCTGAACCTGCACAGCATCACTGTGACCGGTGACCAACCCAGACTGACTGTACAGATATTGTTGTATCTGACTCAGTTGTCAGTAAATAAATCCATTTATTAAATAAGGCTTGACTTTTAAAAAATCCGTGCTACACTCTAATATTGTGAGTTTTTAACACAGTTAAAAACGACGCTGAAAAAAGATTAGGGCAAACTTCTACCCGACGAACAGATCCC
>Ga0208899_1000853_pt1 | contig 22334 bp, 25 predicted proteins | sample VirMetDEL_Nov_24_FD_184518 | JGI IMG/M metagenome (GOLD analysis project Ga0208899, IMG submission 184518) | Aqueous microbial communities from the Delaware River and Bay under freshwater to marine salinity gradient to study organic matter... | ecosystem: Environmental > Aquatic > Marine >... | reverse complement strand
TTTTGATCTTCATTATTGATTCTTTTATTACAAACAAGGATTAATAATTCAAAAATACTTAACAAATCTGGATGATTTACTAATATTTCTCTTATTTTCTGAATTTCCATCACATTAACTAAATCTAATGGTTCTAATTCTATATTTTTTTTCGGCATTTATAATGAATACATAAATTAAAATTATTTAAATAATTTTCTATCTTTAATATAAATTATGGAATATAGTGATAATGAAATTCAGAATATTTTAAAATTATATAAGCAGGCTAAAGAAAAGCGTAAGGAAAAATATCAATTGATTAAAGATACAGAAGAATTTAAAATTAAAAATCGTCAAAGAGCAAGTGAACATTATTACATGAATAAGGAAAAGAAAAAACAATATTATGAAGAAAATAAAGAATTTTTGAGATGTAAAAGTTCATATTTATATTATAAAAAAAATGATAGAACAGAAGAATTTAAAGAATTATACCCTGAAAGATATCAGATTTTAATTGATAGAAAATTTATAACGGATGAAGCCCAACATAACGCTGCTGGTTCTTCGTCCACTGAATCGTAGTGTGTTTCGGTGGTGGTCTCACATAAGTATTTACTGGATGTTTAGCGATTAAATTATCAACGACTAGTTCAGCAGTTATTTCTATTTCATCTTTTCTTAAATCAGATATTTCATCACGAACAAATCTTAAAAGGTCTCGGCGATCTCTCTGTGCGAGAATTGGTTTACATTCTTGTATTAATCCCATTTATATATATAGTTAAATAAATTAATTTAACTATCAAATTTTTATTTTATTTTTTCTGTTGTTGTTCTTCTAATAGTTCTTGTGCTATATCAAATGTAACAGCTTTTGGTCTTTGTATCTTAATTAAGACGGTTGATTGGTCGCCAACATTGGCATAACTCCCATCGGGATCACATATGCTGGTTGTTATAGAAGCGAGACGCAACTTCTTAGTTACAGTAAATTCTAAAGAAGATTCTTGACTGAAATAAAAGTCGCCATCGGGATTCATTTTATCAACTACACCGATAATCGGCATCGTTGTATTATTTACTTTCCCACCGACGAAAGGTGTATCTTGTAAAATATTTGAGCGAATAGCGTAATAACCGCGTATCATCCTTGTTGGTAAATTATCAGCAATAATTTGAATTGATGATGTTTCTTGTATGATTTCTGGATAAAATCTAACGACCGGATTACCAGTCTTATCCTTAATCGTGCCACCAAATGGCAATCTATTGTAATATAAAGGAACTCCAAATTCATTTTGAGTATATACTTTTGTATCACCTTCATTTATTTCAGCATTCGTAGTGATAATTGATAAATTATTACTATTTGTATAATTAATATTTGCTAATCTTGTATTTGTTTTACTATGAAATTGTTTATATGAAAATCCGAGTAGTCCCCATATAGATCTTGACCATTTAGATTCTGTTACTCCAAAATTATCTATCATTATACCGGTTAATGAATCATACACCGTCCAAGGCTGTAAATTCCCATTAAAATACGATGTCGGCCAATCAACTTCACCAGCTTTGTAACCGGTAATAGTAACTTGTCCAAGATACGGTTTTCTTACAGGTGAAAAATCACAGAAGTCTTCCCTTGGATTAATTTTATAAACTACACTTGCTTCTCCGGGTTTATCTCTTCCGTAACCAAATGGGGCGTCTTTTCTAAATACATTATCAGCAAGTTGATTATTTCCTTTATTCATTGCTGTATGTAAATCACTTAAATAAAAATTTGTTCCATTCCATTGCAGTTTGGGTGAATCAGCACCAAAATATAATTGATGAGCTAATATTTTATCTTCATCAACATACGGACCGATATTTGAAGCATTATTACCGTTATAATTAGTATCATTATCAAAATGTCCAGAACCATTAGTAATTGCATCTTCTTTTGGTCTCATATCACAAGGTAAAATATATGTCATTCCCGGTGCAGAAAAATGTTGATCAAAACCAATCTTTCTTTTAGATTCTACAAAACCAGAAGCATTCTCTATGAGAGCAAGTAATGTAGATCCAACTCCATTATTTTCAGTTCCATATACTCTGATTTTTCCTTCTGGAGATTTACCAAAACAACCATATGACTTTTGATTACTACTTTCCAAAGGTTTATCATAAAAAATATCTCTTTGAGATGGATCATACTTAAATGGTAATATTACTGATTTACAAGTCGTTTTTGAAGCATTCCAACTCTGATATTTATATCCACCCCAGCCGAGCATAGCAGTATTATTAATATCATCTGGATCAGATCCAGTATAAAACGTCATAGAAGCATTTGGAAATCTATTAATATGACACCATCTCGAATTATTTATAGTATCACCACTAACATATCTTGTTCTTGTATCAGAGAAGATATTCCAAACTTCTGGATATTTTTCTTGGGCTAAAATGAAATCTCTAAAATTATCAAGAATAGTTTTATCATCATATGGTAAATCAAAATCAAAATATTGTCCATTTGTTGATGCTCGCAATCTCGAACCAAGACAATTATTCTGGGCGTAAGGTGAAGTGGGATTTCTATTGATTAATCTTCCAGTTTCAAATATTTCTGGTCGTTTGCAACCAACGATATGATATTGACTTAAATAATATGCTCCTGATTGTCCAGTAGTATTAATGAGATCAAGCATATATGCTTCTTGTGCGGTTATACCGGCAGCAAGTGGACCGGGAGTGCCAAGATAACCAGCGACATTAAATTGTTTATATGTTTTAGTTGAGATTGATTTTGTAACTGCTATCGGAAATCCCGGTAAATATTGGTTATTAACAACATCCGGGGAAGATCTATAATTCCAAACTGATTCAGTTTCTACTTCTTGTAATTGTCTTGTTATTTCAGTAGAAAGAAATTCTGGTGAATTAAAACCAGCGGGAACTTCTATTTCTTTTAACTCTCTATAAACATAATAATTTGAATTTTCGGGATCTCTTACATATTGGTCTGGCATGATAGAAGCTGCTGCTGCACTACTATAAGGAGTATTTTCTCTAATCAATAATGTATATCTACTATTATCATTTTTAACTTTTGATAAAGAAGCATTATTAATTGTTGATATTTGATAATAATCTTCATATAAATCCCATCTATCAATTCCAGTAAAACCCGGCCCGGTATCTGTCATTCCAAATGGATCAGCGAATGACATACCTTTTGCTTGTGAGTCTTGTGAATAATAATTAGAACTATTATAATTCGCTACATTGTATTCACTATACCAAAATCTTCTTGGTAGTTCGATATAATTATGTCCGTTTGCTGGCACAAAATAACTCATTGTGAAATATCCTTTATTATCGGTTAACTCAATTGTTGAAGCATTCACAGTAGCGGTAAGTCTATCGGCACCTTCAATCAAAATCGCGGAATCATTTTCTGAAATTATTGATTTAGATAAACTTACATAAGTAAATGTATGTGAGATACCAAGTGATTCACCTTTTATCTCAATAGATGATGTTTGTCCAGCTCCCCTTTCAGAAACCATAGCACCGTGAACTGAAACTTTATCACCAGCATCTAAATGAACAATATCTTGTAAATTATTTTGCCAAAGAGCGAAATTTTCATTATTACCCGATTTAGCTTCTTCTGAATGAAGTCTATTACACTCAAGGATTTGAAGATCAGTATATTGATTCATATATTATATATTACGTTTTAATTATAATATTAAAATAAATTTATTAGTATAAAATAATGAGTTCAGACGAGCAATATGATGCAGTAAGCGAACCCCAGCCAGCACCCGCACAAGCGAAGCAGCCAGTTGAGAAGAAGAAGCGTGAAGGAAAGAAACTATCGGATAAACAGAAGGCAGATTTAACCAAGCATATGGAAAAGATGAAGAAGGGTGGAATGTCTTTAACTGAACAGCGTTCGCACAGAATGCGAATGATGTCTCAGTTAAGGAAGGATGAAAAAATGACAGTAAATAAAGCACACAAGGCTCTGTCAAAGTAAATTATAAAAACTAATTTAATTTAAATCTTCTTTTATAATCAGATATAGATGCCGCCCGTGTTGGTTTATTCCAGAGTATCCAGCGACTTAGAGACCCTGCCGTCATCGGAGCCGACCAGTTTTCATTTTTTCTGTGTCGGTTTAAGTATCGGGTTTTTCTTTCATCGTCTTTATGCTTTGTATAATCGGACATCCCATTTGCCCCGAAATGCGTGGTTCGGGTTTTTCCGTTCTCTAATGTAAAGACAGCCATTAATTTCTTTTCTGGTTTAGTTGATTTTTTGATGACTACTGAAACTGGTTTTGACATTATTTTACTTATGTAATATTTTATGTAAATCTCCATTTTGATAAATTTTATATTCATATGATTTTTTACCGAATTCTTCAATTAAATGTTCTTCTTTTTGTTTATAAGCTTTAATTGTAATTCTATATTGATTCACATCATTATTTAATTCATAATAATTTTGTCTGCTTGCTTTAACTTCATCTTCTAATTCTGATATTTTCTTACAAAATTTAAATAATAAAGTTTCATCAGTTTCACCTTCAGTAATTTCTATGAATTGTTTCTTATAATATGATTTCATCCTTGGAGTAATATCTGGTTCTAAATTCATAATTGTATTAATATAATCTTTAACGATTAAATTATACCTTTTATCTTCCATTTTCTACAAATAATCATAGATTTAAAACTTTAAATAAATGTTACATATTTTGTAATAATTTGAGAATTTGAGAAATATTTATTTGAGAAATAATTCTTGAGAAATAATTTGTAAATTTTAGAATTATTACATATTTTGTAATAATTAAAAATTCTTTTTGAAATATTCCCAAGCTTCTCTAATTTTCCTGAATGCTTCATTAGATCCACCCCGATCTGGATGTGATTTTAATATTTCTTTACGATATGCTTTTTTAACGTCTTCACTGGACGCTGATTTTTTTAAACCGAAAACATTATAAGGATAATCTTCACTGAATGAAACTGGATCTTCATGGGGAATATCCCAACCAAAATAACTCTTAAAAAAATTATGTGTTTTTTCTTTTGATTTACGATTATATTCTTCTTCAAATTCTCTTTTTCTTTTAGATTCACTTTTCTTAAATTCTTCTTCATAATTCATATAATATGAAGGTAATTTTTTCCAAATACCCCCAGAAGGGAAACTTGATAAAGGATAAGCTATTGATGAATATTCTTCATAATAACATCCACCACAGAAAAAACCCATCTACTTAAATTAAAATATATTAATATTTCTTTTTTTGAACTCGCTTTTTATTTTTTGATTTATTGGACATTCCATCAAAAATTTTTTTCGGATTAATTTTTTCTCCTTCTTTAGTTTTATCTAAATCTTTTCTGTATTGAAACTTTTGATTATAAGATTTCTTATTTGGATCAAGTGGTTTAACCTTTGGCATCTATATGAATTACTTTTATTTTTTTAGAAATATAATTTTATTAATTATTAATATATAAAATGAGTTTAGTTATTTGCTCTAATCAAGATGCTGATGGACAGAGTGAACGTCTCCAGAGTTCTGTTTTTAAACCTTGGTCGTTCCGAAATACTTTAAGTTCAACTTATAAAATTCCGGCTAATTCACAAGTTGCTCTTCAAAGTTGTAAAGTGAACATTGATGGTAGAGTTGTATTATCATCAGCGAATAGTAAATTTTATCAGTATTTTGGTGAGAAATTAGATCTTGCTGGTGGAGCTCCCCAATCAAATCAAACAACTAGTTATCCAGTTTATACCGATTTTTTACTGAATAGTCAAGAAGGAATTTTAGAAGTGAGTGTAGATGATTTCGCTAATACTATTCAAGCAGCGATTAGAGAAACTACTTTCCATCCAAATGTAAAAGATAAACCCACCTGTGAAGTTTTAAGGAATGCTTCCAGTCTTGATTTTCTCGGATATAAAATTACTTATGATCAAACAACTGATAAATTTGCTGGTGTTCCAGCCAACGGTGCTTTTGAGCAGTGGTTTAGAAATGATGGTGTTTTTTCTGATGTGTCGGGTTCCGGTATATTTTCTTTCGCTAGTGGTGTATTTACTCGTGAAACAGATAAACCAGCGTATACTTGTGCTGGTATTTGCCCGAAGCTTCCGATGCATAATTTAACAGGTGAATTAACAGTTAATATATCTGGAACTTCTGGAAGAGCAAATGCTTCTGGTGTTGAGTGGCATGTCGGTTTAAGTAGATATATTAATAATGTTGATGAGCAGGGTTATTATTATCCATTTTACACAAATTATTATGATGCACCACACAGTGATTTTGAAGAAGAAGTTTTTGTTGATTTCGGTATTGCTCGTGATTCTGATGATGATTTAGTTTTATATCAGTATGGATGGAACAGCACTTATAACGGATTAGTTTATCAAGAAATACAATATTGGAATAATACTAATAGTTATTTCACAAGTAAAGAAAATTTAGCTGGAAAAGATTATACAGATGTAAAGTTTGAAGTCCAAGGAGAAAAAGTCAAAGCAAAGATATATGATAATGCTTCATCTGCGTGGAGAATTATAACTGAATATGCTGATCTTCAACCGAAGGATAGTTATTACAAACCCGTTCATCAAGCGTGCTGGTGTTTACACCCAGTATTAGCAGTGGGAACTAAAACCGGTGCTCTTAACTGTACATTAGAAATTACAGATTTTAATGATGTAGATGTTGTTGATTATAATCCAAAGGTCGCATACAAAGGCGGCTGGTATGAAACTATGGAACTCACAGATAACTTGAGATTATGTGAAGAAGTAGAATCAAGGAAGATTATACAAACAACAGATGCTACTGTTTATACCCAAGTTAATACGAATGCTAGTGGTGGTATAGTTTATGATAATGTTTTAATTTTACAAAAGAGTGATATTTATAAGGAAACTCCGGGGGCGAATGCTGGTCCCATTCTTGGTTTTAATGGTGGTATTGTAGATACACCAACAAATACAGTGAATCTAAATCAGAAATCATATCATTCTAATTTCGCTCCAAGTTTAGTATCATCTCTTTCTATGTTTGTAAGATTAAATAACTTCGGTCAAAATACTACTAATGCTCGTGTTGGTAATAGATCCAAAATACTTGCTCATTTAACAAATTTAGAAAGCAAGTCTGGTAGAAATACATATGAACCAAGCAATTTAATTTGGTTAGATCTTGATAATCCAAGTGAATTAAATGTTAATGAATTCGATATTTCATTCTGCTATGTGAATGAACAGTTCGCTACAATACTTACTGGACAGAGCATAGTTGGTCTCTACTTCCGTAAAAAGCCCAGAGATTTTGATTGATTTTTTTTTATATCATTGATGACAAATTAAAACAAATTTAAATATATTTTTAGTATTTTTTTTATAGATTTTAATAATAAATGAATAAAAAAATTGCCCCAAGAGTTCAGTTAAACTTTGCTCCAGAAGAATTTATTGATGAAGATTCTGATATAATTAGCAATGAAGCAGAAGAAGAACTAAGCTTACCAGTATCTATGCCTGAAGTCATAGAGCGTAAGGAGATAGTAGAGAATGATATTTTTGATAATATAAATCCTTCTTTGAATGATCTTAATGAAGATTTAATCATAAATGAAATACATGACAAACCGCCGCCAGCACCAAAACCAAGAAAGAAAACAGGGCGTAAATTATCTGAAGAACACGCAGCTAAATTAGCATTAGCACGTGAAAAAGCATTAGCAACAAGACGTGCTAATGCCGAAGAAAAGAAGAGAATGAAAGAGATAGAAAACAAGACTAAAGAACTAAAAAAGAAAAAAGCACAAAAAGATTTAGAACAATTAGAAGATGAAGTTGATAATAATAAACCAGTTAAATCTACTCCTTCGGTTAATCAGCAAAATGTTATGTTCTCAAAGAAAGATTTAGAAGACGCACAATTAGAAGCAATCATTAAATATGAAACTATTCGTAAAGCACGTAAAGAAGAAAAGAAAAAGAAACAGCTCATAGATCAACAGAAAGAACAATTAAAACAAAAAATAGCCGGATATGGAGCAAAAGATACTAATGGAAGATTAATAAATCGTTGGGATAGATGCTATTAATTTAAAGATAACATTATTTTAATTTATAAATGTCTGAAGAAAATATAATTTATGAAGATGATTATTATATCTTTTATGAAAATCATATTTACAGCAAAAGATGTTTTAAAGTTTTGAAAAAATATAAAGGTGGACCGGGCGCTAAAAATACTGATGGTTTTATCAAAGATGTAAATTACTGGTGGTCAAATTTACACACTCCTTGGACTAAAAAATCAAAATGGTATCGTTTTCGTTTTCCATTAACTTTTGAAAGTTTAACAGAAGTTTATGAAACAGAATAATTTTATTTTACTTTTTAAATGAAGATTGATTTAGTTATCGCAGGTGCTATAATCAATGATCCCTTAATGATACGACAAACTATTGATAGTTGTCCAGAGTATGATTACAATGAAAAATATATTCTTTTTGATGGATTATCTCACGATAGAAGTTTTGATGAACACTTACAATATGAACAATATAAAGAATTGATTAAAAGTATTTATTCTGATTTTAAAGTTATTGAATTCAAAGAATGTATTTATTTCAGAAATATGATAAAAGGGTTCAGTAAAATCTCGGTGGCGGACAAACTTCTCGTCGTTCAAGACGATGTTGTTTTACCACAGTTTGATTTGAAATCTGTTGTGGATTTGATGAATGGTTTACCAAATTGTAAAATATTATCTTTCCCACACAAAATAATTAATGAAAATTATAATTGGTTTGAAATTATTGAATCTGAAAAGGGTTCAGTAAAAACCCACGGATTTACAGAAAGATCTTTTCTTTGCGACAGAAAGAATATCTTAAGGTTGTGCGAAACTATGCCGAGTAATAATAAGAACAATAAACGATTTATTGAATTTATTTACAATACTATGATGAGAAGTAGAAAGTGGAAAAAGATGAGTGAAGTAGAGAAGCTAGAATATTGGTCTCAATTTGGCTGTTATTTAACAAATGATATTATTCACAAACATCTTGTGGGGAAGCGTTCTCTTTAATTTTTACGATAATTATATTAAATAAATTTTTTCTAAATAATGATTATAAATGATACCGAAAAAGATTCATCAGATTTACGGGCTATTTAATGATGGTAAAAGTATTGAACAAATTCCCAAGTTTAAAGAACACACTTTAAAAACAGAACAATTCGCTAAACATTATGGTTATGAATATAAACTTTGGGACTTAAAGGAATGTGAAGAATTGTTGATTGAACATTTCCCACAATATATAGAACTTTGGCAAGAGTTTCGTTATCCAATCCAAAGATGTGATTTTATAAGATATCTTATTCTTTTCATTCATGGCGGCTGGTATATTGATTGCGATGTTTTTCCTTTACAAGATTTAACACCTTTAGAGAATAATAATCAATGTTTTACAAGATGGTCCATTGATAAAAATAAATTACCATACAATGCCGTATTTGGATCAACAGATAGAAATCCTTTATTTTTAGATATCATAGAAGATATTGAAAAAAGAACGTATGAAAAACAAGGAAAAAAAATATATGAAACTTGGAAAGGAAGATTGGTCTTTCAGACAACTGGACATCATATGTTAAAGCGACACGTTCCCAAAAAAGATATACATGATTTACTTACAGTATTTAATCAAAAGAAACATATTGATTGTTCTTCACATAATCCATATTTTCACGATTCAAATATAAGTTCGTGGTGGGGAAAATAAAATATTTCTTGATAATATATAATGAGTGTGCTTGTGCTTGGTAATGGGAAATCGCTACAAAATTTTAAATTTCAGAAGATATATTCACGATATGATGCGTGGTGTGGTTGCTGTTTAGCTTTCCGATATTGGAACCAGATTAATATTCATCCCGATTTTTATGTGAATGTTGACCGAGTAGTATGTGAAAAGAATTTAGAAGTAGTTGAATATATCAAACAAGGTAAGTGTAAGAAATATTTAGTGAGTGAAACAATTAAGAATGTATGGCATGACTATAAGAAGGATGGAACAATCTTATTCATTGAAGATCTTTTAAAAGATTGTGATTCAATCTTTAAATTCGCGAATACTTATTGTAGTGGTTCATCAGCTGTCTTATTTGCTTTAGATTATTTTAATCATGTGGATATCGCTGGCTTTGATTGTGACTACCAAGAATTTATCCCTGAATGTGAAAAACTTGAAGACGGTTCATTAAGAATTACTAAAACACCAAACTACAATGCAAATTATTTTTTTAATGATTACCAAAGGGAAGGTGATATATATAATGTTCCGAATGGTAAAAGGGTTCATTATAAATCTTGGCAAGAATTATCTATGATTTTAAATTTCATTCATTCTGTTTACGGTTCATCTAAAACAGTTATGAATTTTAATGATAAGAAATCAATTTCAGAATTTATAACTACTCTTCCATTAGAGAATTTATTTATTGAAACAAAGGAGAGTATAGCTTTCCTTGTTCCAACCACAAGCAATAAACGTGAATGGAAAAACTTTAGAGAAACTTATTTAAACCAAATACTTTTACCGAGTATCACTAATCTGACAAATAATTATAATATTACAGTTTATATCGGTTATGATGAAGATGATAAATTATACAGCAATATCTCTTTACCAGAATCTTATGATGATATAAAGTTAAAGTGGATTTCATTTGAAGATACTTTTAAAGGGAAACCAACTCATATTTGGAATGTTTTGGCGAATGCTTGTATCAATGATGGTTTTGATTATATGCAGATATCGGGCGACGATATTAGATTTGATACAAATCCAAATTGGTTAACAGTATTTTTAAAAGCATTGAAAGAAAAAAATAACATTGGATATTCAGCTGGATACAGTAATAATGATCAAATACCAACTCAGTTCTTATTTCATAAGAAACATTATAAGATGTTCGGATGGGTATTTCCACCACAGATTCATAATTACTATTGTGATAATTTTATTTATGATTTGTATGGTAAAAAGGGTAATTGGCTAAAAGAATATAATCATTATAATATTGGTGGAGAACCAAGATATACACCGAAGAATGATAAAAGATTATGCGAGATGTTAGTGGCTAGACATAAGAAGCAATTAAAAAGGTTCCTTTAATAACATAATGAATGAAAGGGCAATACATTTAGTTTTATCTTTGAAACATTTTCTTACTCTTTTATGTGTCATAGTTCTATCAAATCTCCAAGTAAAATTCATATTACCAGCGGTTGATTTAGTTTTATGATTTATAACCCACATATGTCCAGATGTATTTGATTTTTTTAATTTTTGTCTCGCTGTTTTATAATTAGCATTACAACTACGACATAATGTTTTACGATATAAACCTGTTTCATGGTCGTGATCTAAACATCTTTGATTTTTAAATGAATCATCAAATTCTACATTACATAATTGACAATTTTTGATACTCATATGATAATCATAAAGTTTATCATAATCATCACTTTTAATTCCATATTTTATCCAATTAGCAATACTTTCTCTTCTATGATTTCTCATTACAACAATTAAATATAAGTTATAAATTTTAAATCAAATTTTAAAATAATAAGTATTATATATAATGGCAAAGAAAGCTAAACAGTCTGAACCAAAAAAGAATATTGTTCCCAAAGTTCTCAAAGTGAAAGATGAAACACCTTCACAAAAGTTCGCTGACATTCATCCAAATTTACCAGCTATGCCATCACTCTGTTTAATTATCGGTTCAGTAAGATCTGGGAAAAGTAATCTACTTGTGAATTATTTCTGCAACCCACAATTTTATAAAGACAAGTTTGATGTTGTTAAATTCGTATCAACTACTCTTCACACAGATAACAAAGGTAAAATATTATCAAAACACTTTGATTGCATGGACAGATATGAAGATAGTATTATTGAGAATATTAAAAAGTCTCAAGGTCAATATGAAAATAAAGAAGACAGACCAACATATGCTCTTGTGATGGATGATGTCCTTACTAAAGATTTTTCCAGAACTAATCACGTCTCATTCTTCTCAACAAGATTCAGACATTATATTGATTTTTATATAATCGCTGTTCAAAGTTTCCGTGCTGTTTCTGGTATGATTCGTAATAACGCCACAGATGTGATCATCTGTAAACAGCAGAACCAAAAGGAATTAGAAAAGATCGCTGAAGAATATGGCGATCTGGTTGGTGGTCATGATAAATTCATAGAATTATATAATGAAGCTCATAAAGATAGATATTCATTTTTATATTTGAAACTATCTGAAAATCCAGCTGAAGCATACATTCGCCATGAAACTAAAATATATCCAACAAGAGATACAGAAGTCGTTGAAGAATTAGAAATAGACTAGCAAAGCAGTTTCAAAAAACTTATTAATAATTTTGATTTTTAAATTTAAATATTATTCATTTTATAAAAATGAATGATTTATATGGAACAAGTTCAGCAATCGCTCTGGGCAATATGCGTTCTAGAGAAGTTAGAGATTATAATGATCGTGTAAGAGAACATAATCAGCAAGTTACTGACCGGATACAAGGATTAAGGGAAGCACAGAAATCAGCGGATACAATCCAAGCGATTAAAACACAAGCAGTTAATCTTTGGACAGCAAAAGATATTCCGGGAAAAGTTAATGAATTTAATAAATATTTTGCTGATCGTGCTGCTGGAGCCACAAGTGCGACTAATCCGGTAGCAAATACTGCAAATAATCTTCGTGAGCAAGCGGGAAGTGCTACAGATGGATTTTTATCTCAAGCGAAACAAAGCACACAAGCAGTTAGAGAAGCTGTTTCAGAAGGTGCTAATGCTGGTGAAACTGTTTCTGATGTTGCTAAAACAGCAGAATCAGCAGTGGGAAAAGGTCTTACTACTGCTTTAAGTGGTACTGAAGGTGCGGCATCAAAGGTATCTGGTGTTCTTGGTAAAGCGGGTGTTCTTGGATCTGCTGCTCTTGGTGGGATGGATTTATATGAAGATATCAAAGGTGATGGTATCCAAGGAAATAATAATTGGGAAAAAGCGGGAAATCTTTTACAGATTGGTGGAACTATCGGTGATTTAGCGGGAACAATATTTCCACCTGCTAAACTCATCGGTGGTGTTCTTGATTTAGCCAGTGGTCTTACAGATACTATTGGTGAAAAATTAGATGAAGATAAACAAGCGTCAGATTTAAAAACACAGCAAGCACAAGAAACTGAAAAAACTGAAAAGATCTCTGATGTTCAAAGGCAACAACCAAGCCTGATTGGCACTACTGGATTAACTGCGGTAACTGGAAGAACACAATAAGCATTATCCGCTAACTTTTTTGATAATTATTTTTTTATTTTTTTTATAATAGAACAATTATAAAATATGTCAACTTATTGGTCTGCTGATAATTCTGTAAGTGTTGGAGAAAAGAAAATTTCAGTTCCTTCGGAGAATGGTCTTTCATACTCCCCGGGGCAGAAGGTTCAGATCTTTGTAGATCCTTCAACTAAATTTATGGATGGTCGTGAAACTTATCTTCAGTTTAATGTTAAGTTATCTCTACCATCGGGTGCTACTCCCACCCGCTTACAGTTAGATAAGTGCACATCTACTCTCATCAAAAATATTCGTATTTATGATGGTTCACGTGGTCAGCTTCTTGAAGAGATTGCTGATTATGCAACATATGTATCTGTAAAATATGATTATGATAAAGATAGAACTACTGAAAATATGCGTGCTTTAACTGAAGGCTGTGCGGTTCATCAACCAGATAATCGTGGCGATCAAGGTTCTAGCAAGACTGCTATGGCGAATACTGTTACTAATCCTTTCTTTAAGAAGACTTCGGGTAATCAGACAACGGCTTTCTCTGATACTGATTTCTTAAACGCCAAGTTAAGTCTTCCCCTTCACACAGGAATTTTCGCCGATTCGGTATCTATTTTCCCAGTTATGATGACTAGTGGTCTTTACATTGAGATTGATCTAAATGATGGTCCGAGTGTTATCAAGCAGTTAGATAGTGTTCTTCGGGATGTAAGAACACCGCTTAACCCGCACTTCCACTCATTAAATGGTTCTACTACTCCAAATAATTGGGCAAATGCTGCTTCAACAGATACTTTTTATATTTCGGATCTAAATAATCTCGGTGGTTCTGATAGAGTAGCACGTTTTCCCTTTGTTGTCGGTGAAACTTTTAAGTTCTGCCATGATCGTAATAACGGTAGTGGATCTACTTTATCAGCGGTCGCTAAAATCAGTGAAATTAATCTTTCGGCAGCTGCTGATGGTGGCAATGGTTTAATTGAAGTAAAATTAGACGCGACTATTACGAATAATGGTTCTAATATCACTAGTGATGATTATGTAATGTATTCTACAGCAGTAGCAGACGCAGCAACTTATGATGCTAGTTATGAAGTCAGTAATGTGGCACTTATTGTTTCGCAGGTAATGTTAGATCCAAATTATGAAGCAGGAATGATAAATAAAGTTCGGGAAGGCAGAGCAATAGAGTTTGATATTATGTCTGCAACAAATTATAAACACAGTATATTATCAACTGATAGACAAACTACTTTCCAGATATTCGCCCAGAATAGCCGTGCAAAATCTTTATTAGTTGTTCCCCAAGATTCAACTGTTTACACTTCTAGTCAGTTAATTTCGGGTTCTGGAACTTATGTTATCCAAGGAACTAATTTCGCTAATGCTACTGCGGCAACCAAACAAGCCGCGGATATATGTTTAGCATCTACTCGTTCAGCATACACCGGTATCGTAGATGAACTATCAAGCATTCAGTATACTATTGATGGTAAGCGTGTTCCTTCAAGGGAGATTAGCACAAAGAAAATCGCAACTAAAAATTCGATTGATGCGTTCCATCTGTATGAATTAGAAAAGACATTAGATAATTCCGGTATCAAACCCCGTTCTTTTAGTGAATTTTTAAACAACTTCGTATTCGGGCGTGGTTTCTCTGCTGGCGGCCAGAATGGCGTGCTGGATTTAAGGGGTAAGGATCTCGCAGTAATTTGTCGCTATCAAACGTCAATAGCCCCGAGCAAGCCGAAACTCTTTAACTCTTTTGTGGTTCATATCCGTAGATTAATTCTTAGAGATGGGGGCGTGGAAGTCGTGCAATAGACTAATTACTTCTGTTAAAAACACATCCTTTAATATCACTAAAATTATTCTCTAATTGAGTTCCAATTATTTTTTTATGTTTCAAGATTAAACTATCTTTGAATATTTTATTCCAATAAATATCTAAATAATTACATCTTGAATAATCTTCATATAATTTTTCTAATGATTCTTCAAAAATATCAATTAATTTTTGATAAAATTTTTGATGAATGAGATATCCACTAGTCCATTGGCATTTAAATACTCTGTCAAACTTATCATCATGCGATTCAGTATCTTTATCAATCACTAAATTAGATAATAATAGCATATCATATTCTTCGGGAATATCCATTGTCGCAAGTCTTCTATTATCTTTGTATTTAAAATCATCTTCTAAAATTATTACACTTTCATATCTTCTCGCTAAAGCGATTTTTAAAGATAAGATATGAGATCTTACACATCCGAAATACCCGCCCCTTTCATCTTTAATAGCTGAAACTCTTTCTACATTCGGCATATCACAGAGTAATTTTTCAATATGTTCCCTTCTATCTTTTCTTGAATCAAGATTAATATAAAGTATTTTTTGACGATTAATTCTTTGATAACAAACAAATCCTTGACTATCTTTACCGTGTTTATATGAACTAGTTATCCAATTATCATTTGCTAAACGACAAAGAGTATTTATATTTTCTGGTTTTACATCTTCAATAATGTAAATATCTTTACAATATTTATTTAATGTTTGAAAAGTTAAAATTTGGTGTTCAAGTATATGAGAACCATCATCAATTATAAATTCAACATTACCAATCTTATTCATCATAGTTTCTAATGAATGAACATTACTTTGATCACATTGATGAATTTTAATATTCTCTTCTGTAATATTAAATTCTTTAATATCAGCACCATGAATAATACAATTATTAAAATAATCTCGCCACATAAATAAAGATGCTCCGCTCTTATAATTTTCATTTGTAAATTTTTTCATTAATTCTGGATAACCAATTCCAATTTCAAGCATAGATGAATAATTTTTATCTTTTAAAATCTTATGATATTCTTCAGTGTAATAATGATTATATTTTGGGCATTTATCAACTATATATTTTTCAGCGAGTTTACAAAGTTCAGTCATTATAATTTTTTAATAATTTAACTTTTATAATTTTTATAAGTATTTAATTTATAATAATGACTAGTCGCTACATTGAGATAAGGCCCGATAATATTCCAGCTGATGGAAAGATATCTTTTAAGAATGGTTTTCCCGTTCTTTCTTTTACAGTATCGGCTCAGGATGGTATGCTTGATCCATCCACAGTAAGAATAGTTGGTAATTTTAATGCTTTTAAAAATAATGCTAATCCACCGACAAATTTAACTGCTGGTGATAATGTAACTATGAATAATCGTCTTGGTATTTACAATGTGATTGAATCACTAACTATTCGTTCCGCAAGATCTTCTATGGTTTGTGAAAATATTCGTCATTATTCTAAATTTATGAATTCATACCTTTCTTGCACTAGTTCTCTAGAAGATCAAATTGGACATTTACAGCAATCTTGTTTAATCTATCCGAATGCCACTACTTTCCGTAAATCTGTAATGGAAACAGCTGATGCCGCTGTTGCTCCAACGCAGAATGAATTTTCATTTCATATTCCTTCTGGGTTCATGCAGTCTGGACAGATGGTAGATCTACGTTCAGATGCTTTTGGTGGTATTCAGTTAGAATTTTTACTTCAACCAGATAGTAATGTTCTTTTTAACACTGATGGTTCTACCACTGGTATCGGGGATGCTCATTATGAATTATCTAATCTCAAATTAACTTGTGAAATAAGTGATATTCCCGCTGGAACTCCAAGTGGTTCAGCCGGTGCTTATGATTTTAATACAATTACTTCTCTCTACACAAGTATTAATTCTACGAATGCTCAAATTCAGTATTCACTCGCATTACAGAATGTTATTTCGGCATTTGTCACGTTTATGCCTGTTTCCAATATCAATACTCTTACTCAAGATGGACAAGCAACTACTTTCCCAAGTGGTGATGGAAGTTCTCTTACAGCATTAGCACCAATTCGTAGAGTTCAGTGGTTAAAGGGTGGATCTAAATATCCAGCCGAGTTTGATTACGTCACAAACATAGTTAATGCTACGAATACTGGATCCAAGGTTGTTGATCCACAGATTGTAAAAACTCTTGTTCAGGCAATTTCACCAGATAGTCAGTATTCTATGGAACGTCTTTCTGTTTCTCCAGTTAATATGAATAGAAACTACAATATGACTACATCGGCAACCGGTGAAGATTCTTACATGAATATTGCTGAAGGCGGTGGTGTCTATGGGTTAGCTGTGAAATACGGTATCGGGGAAACTGGGGAAGATTTCCGATCTGAGCAGTGGGGTTTATCTGTTGAAAGCGACCTTAAATCTAATAATCCCATTGGAGTTTATATCTTCATCAAGTCCAAGTCTCAACTCTTATATTCTCCGCAGGGGGTCCAGCTACGGCAATAGTACAACTCCGACAGTAAATTTGATTTAAAAATAAATACAGTATTTAAATTGTATTAAATGAACCGCTCTGAATATATGAAAAATTTTCGTAAATCAGATATTGGTATTAAATCTAATCGTATATCAAATTGGAAAAAACAAGGATTAAAAGATGATTATGATAAAGTTTATGAAAGATATATTAACACTAAACATTGCGACGATTGTAAAATATTATTAACAACAGACGGACAATCAAAAACAACAAGATGTATGGATCATTGTCATAAAACTGGTAAATTTAGAAATATTTTATGTAAAAAATGCAATTCAATGAAAAGGGAAAATCAGAAAAATAAACATGGACACCGTGGAATATATTTTGATAAAAAAAAGAAAATTTATTCTTATCAAAAAAGATACAATAATAAAATTATTTATATCAAGAAATCACAAGATAAAATTACAATTTTGACATATAAATTTTGTTATTTACTACTTTTTAATCGCGATTTCAAATAATTATTTTCTATATTTTTTAAATTGATTAAATTTTTTTTATTTTTTTTATAATAGATTAATTATAAAATAAATATGTCGGATGATGATATTCCAGACTTCCTTATGCTTGATCAAATCCCTGCTAACTACACTCAGCAGTTAGAAACAGACCTTCTGGAACCAGTCGTTTTCTCGCAAGGTGCTGCTACTACAGATGGTTTTTGTCGTTTTACTCTTCAGAACAAAGGGTTCTTACACTCTCACAGTAAATTATTCGTAGCACTAAAACCCGGTGCTGGTCAGACTGATGTTTTCCTTCAGCCGCAAGTTGGAATCGGTCAAATTGTAAAGAAAGCTGTTTTAAAGATTGGTAATAAAACTCTTAATGAAATTGATTCGTGGTCTGCTCTCCACGGTGTTAAATCTTCATTAATTACAAATGAGAATAATCTTGAACGTGAGATGTATTTAACTGGTCGCAGTATGAATTTTGATTTCGTTTATAATGATGATAGTAAAGTATTCGCTGATAATATTGGTCTTGATAACGGATTAGAATATGATTCAACTAATAGCAGATTAAATCAGCCTTCGTGGGCAAGGATGGATAATAGTAAACCCGAAGAATGCCCTTCATACAGCATTGATTTAAGTGATCTATTTCCTTTCCTTAAAGTAAATCAGCTTCCCTTATATCTCATTAAAGAACCAATCAATATTGAAATTACTTTCTACCCAACTGTAGATTATCGTGTTCAGATTTCTGCTGGACAGACACAGGATGTTGCTTGTGAAATTGTTCGCGATGAACTTAAGTTCTGTGCTGATTATATCTTCTATGGAACTAGTGATGAAATGGACAGATACGCTATGGGTCGGGGCAAGAACTTAAATTTCACATTCGTTGATTATCGGTTAATCGAAGCATCTACTACTCCCACGGCTCTCGGTTCGGGTATTGTTCGCAATCTGGGTATGGCGAATCGTATGGTTCCACGTGTAATTTCACTATTAGTCTCTGATACTCAAGATGAAAATACTATCATGGGGAGAAATCATAGTCTTAGCAGAGATGTCAATGGTTCGGGAATAGTTGATCCAATCAAATATAATATTCGGTATAATGATAGATTTGAGTTTACTAGCGATGTTGATAGTGCGGCACGTCTCTTCTCTATTTTACAGCAATCTGAAGGTGTTCCTTTCATTACTCGCCAGCAGTATAGTAATTGCGGCACTACGGGTGGTTTCACAGCCGATACTTATCAGGGGCGGGCTCAAACAGGACTAGAAGATCATATGTTCTATCTGGGAACTAGACTTACTAATGGTCGTGTTGGACAGCGTGGCATTGAATTACACCTTTCGGGTGGTTTCCCAACTACCGGCAGAGTAATCAATTTACTCCGCTCTTTCTGTGAATATATCCGTGTAGCAAGATTAGATTCAGGCTATATGGAAGTGTATAACGCTTAGCGGTATTTTTCGTTATAAACTTCTATTTAAAGTTAATTTTATTATTTAAATTTGATTTTATTTCTATTTAAAAATAAATCTAAATAGATTTTATATAAATGAATATTACAAGTCAAAATATTTCTGAAACTATTAAGAAGGGTAATCCCACACGTAAAGAAAGCACTATCAAAGAATATGAAAAAAAATTAATGACTTTAAAGAAGAAAAAAAATTCAGATAATTATACTTTTCTTAAAGATATTGATGATGTAAAAGAACTTCTCAAATCTTATTCACCAAATACTCAAAAGGGTTATTATAATGCGATTATTGTATTATTACTAGCTCTTAATCATGATAAAGTTTTTGATGAACTCATTGAAAAGTATCAGAAAATTAGAGATCCTTTAAACGAACTTTATATGAAACAACAATCATCTGGAGAATTATCTGATAAACAAAAAGAGAATTTTGCTTCAGTTGATGAATTAAATAAAATGTTAACTATGATGGAAAAAGATATTAATCGTAGAGATATCAAAAGAAAATCTCAATTAGATAGATCAGATATTGAACTTCTTCAAGTTTACACTATGTTTAAATTTTTCATAAGATATCCAACCAGAAATAATTTAGCTGCAATGAAATTAATCAGTAAAAGTGATTATAATAGATTAAAAGAAGATGAAAAGAAAAACAATAATTATCTTGTTCGTGAAAAAACAGATATGTTTATCTCATTAAATAATTATAAAACTTCGCAAACATACGCCGAGATTAAATTTACATTAGATAAAGATATCCAGAAGGTTTTTAGAGCATTCATCAAAATATTGAAGAAAAACAATAATGATACTTTATTTACAATTGTTAAAAAGGGTGAAGAAGTTGAGATGAATTCCAATTTAATCACACAATATTTAACAAGATATTCTGAAAAATATATTAATAAGAAAATATCAACTAGTATGATTCGTCATATTATTCCAAGTGAAAAGTTTGCTCACAAAAATAAAGAGCAGGGGGAACTATGTAAGATCATGGGCCATTCCGTGGCTACCCAGAATTTAATTTATGTTAAGAAAACAGATTAATTGTTCTCAATTCATCAAAAACGTTTAAAAATTTGATTTCAAGTTTTTGATGGATTAAACAACTGAAACAATCACAATGGCGACCGTTTACACGCAAACTTCTCTCAAGAAAATCAAGAAGGATGAACTCATCCAGATGTTCCTTGATCAGCAGGCGAAGCTGAATGATATCAAGATGGATGAAGTAGTTGAAAAACTAAAAGAAGAAAATGAAAAACTCAAAAAAGATCTGGAAGATAATGAATATACTCGTAAATATGAAAATTCACAATGGCAGAAGACCTGTGAAAAACAAGATGAACAAATATGGCAACTTACTGAAGAAGTTCATTCTCGTATGAATAAGGAACAAGAAAAAGAACTTGAAAAAGAAAATGAAGCTCTCAAAGAAGAGAACAAAGATCTCCAAACACAAGTTGATCATCTGGTCAAAAAGAAATATAATGAAGCAAAATTCGCACGTCAAAACAGTAAACTCCAAATAGAAATTGAAAATCTTAAGGGAGAAGTTAAGTTCTGGACTTTTAAAGCAGAAGAATTTGAAAGAAAATATATTCAGACAGATGAAAATTATAAACTTCATAGAAAATCAGCCGATATCTATGAAAAGAAACTCAAAGAAGAAATTGAAATTCTAAGAAAAAAACAGATTTGTGATATCTGTGGTAACGCCCCAGCTGGTTATTGATTTTGAACTAAATTAATTCTTCCATTACCTTTTTAGCACTCACACATTCATATTTTGAATTACAGAATTTTTTTTTATTTTTTCTTATTTGTGAACCATCAGGTCTCTCTACAAAAGAAGCTGGATAGTTCACATACTGTGTACAATAAGAATTTCTTAACATTGTATCAACGGCTCGGCATCTTCCATTATAATCTAAAGAATCATACATTCTACGAGCAGTCTGCCAGTTTGGAATATAAATAGCGAGTGTAGTAAGCATTCGGTATTCATTATGTTTTATTTCATTAACACCTTCTTTAAATTCTACTTTTAAAGGACCTTTAACCATTTGTAAATGGTTTGAGAAGCCACCGAGATAACAGAACCCATTATCTGGTAAATCATCTGGATGTGGTAATTCATTTACTATCTGTGCATCATCTTCTAATATAAGAACTTTATTTAATTTATTAGCGACAATATGTCTATATAAATCTCTATGACTTATATAACAACAACATTTACCGATATGTTCATCGGGATCAATATTATAATATGATATCATTCTCTTTAAAACTGGTTCATTTTCAGTTAAATCATCTCTACTGGTTGCTCTCCAACGAGTATATCTATCATCTTGTTCATAATGTTTCCATCTATCTGTAGCCTTATCTAAATTAACGACAAATATTTTATTCATTTATATCTATTCATTATAAATTATTACAAAATATGTAATAATTCTTAAAATTCTATTTTTTTATTTGAGAAATATTTTCTTGAGAGATAATTTGTAAATTTCTGAAATGTTACAAAATATGTAATAATTCTTAAAATTCTATTTTTTTA
>Ga0208899_1000849_pt1 | contig 22407 bp, 22 predicted proteins | sample VirMetDEL_Nov_24_FD_184518 | JGI IMG/M metagenome (GOLD analysis project Ga0208899, IMG submission 184518) | Aqueous microbial communities from the Delaware River and Bay under freshwater to marine salinity gradient to study organic matter... | ecosystem: Environmental > Aquatic > Marine >... | reverse complement strand
ACAAAGTATTGAAAGAGATTCAAAATATCTTATATAATAATTAGAAAATGATACAATATAATTTCTATATTGATAAAAATAAAGATAACAAATATAATAATTATATTGATGTTAAATTAGATCATCCTATTATCTGCCAAAGCGATGAATACCTCAAAATAAAATTACTAGATGTGCAATATATGAATAATATGTATAATATATCATCATATTTACAAAATAATATTATCAAGCTGGTTCGAAGACCATATATTTATTTGGATACAACTGAAATGAGTATATTTACAGATATCTATTTTGATATTGAAACATATAATGGAACAACAACATTAAGTTATGATACCACCAATAATATACAATTCATTACAGGAACAAATTATAAGATACATTACAAAGATGACCAGATAGTAGATGGTGTTGATGAGTTTGATAATGTTTTCGCTGGTAATTCACAACAAGAATTATCATTTAACGAGTTTGAAAATTATATTATAGTTGAAAAGCTGAATACGAATAATACTGATTTTTTGCGTCAAGTATCTTTTGGTATGAAAAAGACAACTGCAAGCACTTTAACAGATGATGTATCATTTAGATTAAAAGTAGAAGGTAGTTTTGATAATGTAATTTATACCACCATACCAATAATGACTGCTGATGACGAATTAATTACATTTACCGCTGCATCTGCCCTAAATGATATTATTACAAAGTTTAGAATTGATTTAGTTAATCGTGTCAATTACAAGTATTATAAGTTTAGTATTGATGGTTCCCTCACGAATACATCAATATTACTTAATAGTTTTGTTTTAAACACATTAAAATTATTTAGTTGGACTGCAGTTCCATATACTATTGGTGCGGATGTTACAACAGATTTAGTTATACCTGATGGATTTTATAAATCTAGTAGCTACGTAGCAAAAATAAAAGAGTTAATCACCCCGTATAGTATGAATATAACATTGGACAGTCTTACAAATAAAGTAAGTATAACTCATAGTTTAGTTGATAACATCAAATATCCATATACCGATCCGAACGGAAGAATAGTATTAAAATTACCATCACATAATACACGGGATAATATTGGTATAAATAACGAGACGAATACGTTAGTAGTTAATACGCCATTAATAGGTGATACTAATATTGATTTAGTTAATTATAAAAAAGTAATTATAGCAACCGATTTAGATTTTACAAATAAGACTCACAATGATTTAATAAGAGGTAATGATGATGCAACAGGAGTTGGTAATATTCTTTTATGGATTGATAATGATGAAGCGCCTTTTACGTGTATTAAATATAAAAATTATGAAGATAGTTCATATCGTATTGAAAACAAAACTATTAATAATATTTTATTTACTATATATAATGAAAAATCCCAAAAGTTAGATTTAGATAATATGTTAATACATTTCGAGATTCAAAAATTTAGATTAAAATAAAATCTTGCTAATAATTAGTAAAGAATGGCTTTTATGTTGCCGATGGCAGAAGAATTAGTATTAGGTGGTGCTGAAGAATTAGGAGCAGGAAATATTGTGCAGGGCGCAGAAACTGCAATGACGCAATTTAAAAATGAAATAGTCAAAGGTGGGATATTCGGCACTGCAGAGGGTGCTTTATTTGGTCTTGGAGAATCAGTTTATAATAATATTAAAGATGATCTTGGTTTAAATGATCATCAAAAAAAAATAAAAGCAAAGCAAAATAGTCCTATAAAAAAAGGGCGTAGAATGAAAAGAATTTAATTTATTTTTTCATAATCATATTCTTCTATTATGATATTAAAATATAAATCTATGTTATGAGTCGCTTTTGTTAATCCGCTTCCATCTTCTTTTTTAATACTTAAATATAATTGATTTATATCTTGTTCAGGTAATGTCAATGTTGAATTATTTAAATGAAAACCTTTATTAGCATCTATCATTACATCTGCTATTGTTGGTGTTGCATTTTTATCACAATTAAAATAATAAGAATGATTATATTTCACATTTCCTAATTTTATTACATATGTATGTTCAATATAATCATTTGTTCCACTTGTTGATGATCCAGATATTGAATTTACTTTTAAATGACATATATTACCTCTTACTTGTATAACAGGTAAATTATTAAATGTAAATTGGGTTCTATTTGAATTTATAGTTGCATTTTTTGTATCTAACCAAATTGATTTTACTCTTTTAATCATTATATTTTATATTAGATGATTATAAAAAAAATAATTATACTTTAACAATTTTTAATTTATGACTATGTTCGGCGGGTGATTCAAAGATATTTGATTTTTTGCGCCATTTTTCAATTTTATCAGTAATACTATTATCACGATGATTTGGTTTTGTTTCGTTGGGTAAATGACCGTGAAATTTACCACCGTGAATATGTTTATTAGTTTTGTGTTCTTGAAAATAGGTGATACCCGGACTAGTGCTATTAAAGTTCTGTAAATTATTTAAATTCATAGTTACTGATTCGTGATGTATTTTATAATGATGGGGTATTTGAGATGGGATATCACCCTCTTGTCTAAAATAATTATCAGTATGTTGTTCGGTAATCATTAGATTTGCATCATTTTTTCTAAATTGAATATTATAATTATCTTGTAATTTTTCATTTATTGTTCCAACAGGATCTGGTTCCACGAAAACATTTAATCCAAACATTCTTATCTAATTAATAAGATTATTATTTTTTTTATTCTACAGAAATGGCTCTTCCAGCCTTAACGTGTAATACTTTCGAGCACTTGGCTACTATCACCGGTGTAACACTTAAAGTATTAGAACTACCAGTGAAAGTGGCAGTCCAATTAACTGCACAAGAAGATCCCGCACTTGATAAGCCACTGATATAAAATTGGTCTTTGTCAATAAGTTCAAGAGATTGCATACATACTGCATAATATTTTAGATAATGTTTTATCGACACCACTGCGCTATGGAATCCATTTGCTGATGTATCCACCCCTTCATATCCTAATGCGCACAGATTATTTTGAAATACTTCATATGGGTTTAATGGACTATAATTTAAAGCTTTATTATTAATACTGAATTGAGAGGTAGCCAGATGTTGAAGGCATCTTTGCATAGCTAAAGTACTAAAGAATCCATCACCATATACATTTTCAGATGCTGTTGTAGAAGCGTTATCACTATAAGCTACGGGATCACTTAGATATTTATATAAATTTGCAACAACAGTCTCAGTTGCACCAGTTCCTAAACTACCATAACAAACTAGTGGTTTTGGCAGTGATTGTGGTAATAAAGCAGTTCCATAGACATAATCAATTGAGGAGGAAGATAAATAAGTTGTTACATTGATACCAGAGTTTTTAGTGGCATTAGCAAAACGAGTTACAGTGTAATCATTGAAACCAATTTTAAGGTCTTTATCACCAATCGATTTATAATAAGTGTCATCTGAGAAACTGAAGGCCTCACAAGTCATATAGATATCGCTTACTGAATAAGTATCAGAGGCGGTGTAAGTGGTAGCAGAAGCTTCAGCGGTTCCACCAAGAACTTCATAGTTAGGCGCCCATTCGATAGATATCGTTATCTCGCCCGTGCGATCTGTGCTACATATACGAGTAGAGGCACTGCCAAATAAACCTATCCAGTTATTAATACAAAATTGTTCATTTGAAAGATGAGCAGTTCCAGCCAACATCGTTGAGGAAGCAGTTATTGCAGTTTGATCTGATGAACCTACGCCTTCTGAATAACGGATACTATTATCTAGGAACTCGCCAGCGATACCTTTTGTTTTATCTTTATTTGTGTGGTCCATAGCAATATTATATAGTAAGTTATAATCTTGAATTATTTGAACTGAAACATTATTCATAGAAATAGACATACGTTTTATAAAAGTAGATGCATATCTAGCAGGAACTGTGACATTTGTTCCTTTTGTTGTTACTTTAAACCATAGAGCCAAGGAATCAAGATTAAGTAATCCGCCGATAGGAAGACGTACATTACTTAATTGTTGAGGATCTGCATCTAAACGATCCGCAGTGATCTTAATTAAATTCTTAGAGAAGGCTCCTTGGAGTTTGCTCAGATTATAAAAAAATGTGGCGGGATAAGATCCAGGAATATTTTCATACATTTTTAGTTCTTATATTATACTAAGAAAAAAAATAATAATTATTAAAAATAGAATATATATGTCTTGGTATAATAATAAAGATACTAGTTTTATAGATGCAACTCAAACATTTACAGGTGGAGGTGGATCAATTGAAGTTATTGGTGGTAATGTAGATATTGAAATTAACGATCTAATTGAATTAAGATTTGATCATTTAAATAATGAATATGATGTAGCAAATCCAACCCAAACTTTAAACTTATATTTAAAAAATAGCAATGCGGGTGGTGAAATAAGATTTTATACCGATAATGCAGTTAATAATAATGATGTATCAAATGGTGCATTAACATATAATACCAAGATTGGAGCTGATGGTAAATTATATTTTTATTATACATTTGACCCTATAATTTCTTTATTACAATTTTCGGGATGGAGAGAAGTAGGTTCAACATTAATTGGTGTGAGACAGGGTGTAGATAATAACGTAACAGCAATTGCATCTATTGTAGCGGAATTAGGTATTATTAATAATACATTAACAACACAAGGATTAGCAATAACAGGTGTAGCTACTGATTTAACGACTGCCGAAGGAACTATTGTAGATCACGAAGTGAGAATACAAATATTGGAATCACAAGACCAAATTGAGGTTTTTGAATATGATGATACTTTTGAATCATCGTTAGAAACAGGTAGAGATTTACGAAATGAATTACGCCGGGATTTAAGTGTAGATCTTGTTACGAGAACAATAAGATTTCAAAGTTTAGGAAGAGTTAGACAATTATACAAGATAAAAGGATTTTCTGCTTATACACCGGTTATTGCATTTGCTTTTAATCTTTTAGGTATTGGAGGTACTATTGCAGCTATTTTAGCGATTGCAGGCAGAATATTAGATGAGGTAAGTAAGGATGAAGAACTAGAAAAATTAAAAACAACATTAGCATTAAAAACAAGAATAACTGACAGCACCGATCAAGCGCCTTTTGTACAAAATAAATTACATTTAGGGGGATTACAAATAGACCAGACAACTAATAATAATTTTACTACTACTGGTGATTATGAAGTTAATACGATAAAAGACGGAAGACTTGGTATAAATATTGCAGGTAATCCTCTCATTGCAACAATAACAGAAATATTAGAAACCGGAGATTTATTTACCACAAGTGATGTAATAAATATAAATAAAAGTGATATAGGTGGTACTACGGGACAGCTAACAATTAATATAACATCATTAAAAAGTTTAAATGAGATATTAGATGATAGGATTGATGAGAGTGTTGGTAATTTAGATGGTATAGCAAACCGACAGCGTCGCAGACAATTTATACCTGATAAAAATGATTTTGGCGATGGATTACAAGTAACCGAAACTAATATAACAGAGCCTCTTGGAGATACCACAAAGAGCCTAGATATCAGTTTAAAGCTGGATACATCGCAATTTCAATATGATGCTAGCGGTAATCTTCAAATACAAAACTATGGAACTATCCCAATTAATACATCTCAATTCCAATACACCAGCGGTAATTTAGAATTATTAAATTATAATCAAATAGCACAAAATGCTACAGATATATCAACGATACAAAGCGATATATCAACAATACAAACAGACATAACAACTATACAAGCAGACCAAGCACTTCAAAATACTAATATTACAAATAATTATAATAATATTTTTTCAATATTAAATACTCAAATACCTGCGCTTCAAAATAATATTACAACTAATTTAAATAATATTACAACTAATACAACTGATATTGCAACGATTAATACGACCATATCAGCATTACCAACACAAGGTAATTTAACCGATATATACCAACTTATACTCAACGATGGAGAGACACCGACAACTACCACAACAAAGCAAGTAAATATAGGCTTTAATAAAAATGAGTTTGATAGCATTGTTTTTGACCTTATAATGGGTGCTGTTAAAGTATCAGCATCCGTAGATACACCATTTACCATAACAGATTTTAATAATTACTTCTTCGGTTTATACCCAAATATGCGACGCTTGAACTATCACGATGCAATAACACTAGTTAAACAAGAAAGCACAAAATATTACAATGATACTAACTGGAATGTTGGCGGTTTAGTAACACGAGGAGCATTTTACTTTAAAAATGAAAAAACAGGCGAAATATATGATTTAAACAAAAGATTTGAATATTTAGGTTTTCACCGATTTAGAACAAATGTAGCAGGGGAAAATACTTATATAATTAGAACAGCATTAGAATATGACGAACAACAAGATGTGCCTCCTTTTGCTTTACTAAAAGCATATCAAGTAGATTTAAATAAGTTATCATTTTACCTACGAGATGGTAGGTTTTACTTTTCACATCTTTGTAAATATGAATTAGATTATTGGGGTATTAATTTCACTCGTAATATTTTAAATGATTTTTTAGCTCCTGGTGCTACTTATACAAATGCCACAGCTACTTATGGTAATTATGAAGCATATAAACGAATATTTGTAGTATCACAACCAAATAATGAAGATATATTTTATAAAATTGAAGATGCTTATTATCCATTATCACAAACTATATTAGATAGTTTAATTGATACTAACACTAATAACAATCCACACTTTATGGGTATGCTACAAAATTATGATGGAACTACATATAATCACGACCCTTTTGGAACTTTAAACACATTTATAGTTTCTACTAATACGCTAATCCATATTGCGAGAATTGAGATAGAATACAAGATTATGAGGTGGGAAGCATTTAATTCAACTTGGTTTGACGACATACCTAATACACAAGCAAAAGTTGTTAATTTATGGGAAGAATTGGTTTTTGAGTTTTATGATACTTACACCGATACAATACCAGCACAAACAATTCTACTTGATACACGCCAAATATATACGACCAGCACTAATACAATAATTATAGATTTTGATAAATCACCTGATCTATATTCTTATCTACATAAGAAATGGAAAATTAGACCAAGATTTAATTCAGCATACGCAAGTGGTTATCCACAAACAGCAACAAATAGCACTTATAAATTAACCGCTAATCAACGCTCGGCATTTATAGTTAAAGTTAATTTAGTCCCTTATGTTTTGAAAACATTACAACGAGAAGAAGTTGAGGAATTCACGGACGGCACACAACATACTTTAAGTGCGTTTGATTATAATAAGATATATTTTTACGCTCAACTAAACAATAATAGTGCTACACCATTTAATGACATTTATTATAAACTAAATGATAATTTAGATGCTAATAAATATCAAATTACAATTCCCCAAACATTTTACACATCACAATTAAGCGATTTAACTGACCTCCCCCCGAATGTAACGCAACTCCAAACAAATAGTTTTAATTTCTTAACAGATGATTTTTTCGTATCAACAGGACAAAATACAATAACATTAGATAATAGCATATTAATAATTGGTGATGAAAATATAAATGTTGATGAATACCAAACGCATTTTAATTGGAGATTTTTACAATCTACCGATGTTGATTTAACTGAAAGTAATTTAGATGATTACGATTATTTAAAAACTTATAATTATTATCACCAGACTGCTAAATGCGATAGGTTTTTTAGTTGTAAAGAGTTCTACGCTGATATGATTGACTTTAAAAATATCCAAATAGGTGGATCTCTTGCTTATGAAGAAATGGATACAGGAGAGTTCGGGACTTTATCACAAGCGAGTGATGGATTTACTTTAAAATCACTATCATCTCAAAATATTCAAAACTTATACGGATTGACAGCAGATGGATATGTCTATTACGATACTATAACAGGATTTACAACAAATCCAGTAGCAGGTGGTTATGGTGATGCTGATGTAAGATTACTTTTATCAACAAGTATGGGCGATACGATGCGATATGATACTACTAATAACAAGATAATAGCAGAACCTGATATGCTCTCAATTAAAAACCGAGCATTTGATATATTTGGTAATGATATTCTCCGTTTTAATTATACTGAACCTACGGCATCAACATATAGTATAACATTAGACCGACAACATAAATCCAATTTATCATCGAACAACCGAAGTATATTTAGTAAAACTCAATTTGACGAAAAAGAAGCAGTTGAAACATTTACATTCACCGACCAAACACCTCAATTTAATTCGCAAGGTATTGGAACAGGTGTCGCAGACAGCACGAATATTACGTTTGAATGGGTATCTCTTGGTGGTGATATTGTAAGATATTCTGGACCATCACAACGATGGGGAGTATATTGGACTGATGACCCAAGAGGCTTATATGGTGGTGATAAAACAACTATGGTTATTGGTGATTTTACTTTATTATATATGCTTGATGATGGTGATGATATTATTTGTGACCCAGCAAGATACAGGATACAATCTACAAGCGAGTTTTGGTTAATCAAAGATGCTGATATAGTTGAAAAAATAAAATTAAGTATATACTTTCCTGATGTATATATTCATACTTTTAGAACAGGATATAAGATTAGTATGGAGGCAAGTGATACTGCACCAAATGCTATATCAAATGTAAGGGACAAAGTAGATTTATTCTATTTTAACTCATCAAGGGTTTTTCATACTGCTTTTGAAGTAGCAGATAGATCACAATATAATCCGTTCCCCACATTACTACAAGGTGTCCCAGTTTTATACAATAATGATTACAGATTTGCTTGGAAAATCAACCAAGCAAACATAATGAACTTATATGAAGATGGTAGTTTATTTATGACTGGTAATATATTTTCACAATGTGCTGTTGGCATTAATCGCGTTGAAAAGGGCAATCAAATATTAATTAATAGTATTGAAAATCTTTCAAAAACTAATTTAACACACACACCAATAGTAGGACAACCTCCCCTTGTTACTCAAATATTTACTTTTAATATTGATAATATTACCACCAGTGGTGGTTTAGCAATTCTAACAATTTCAGGGACAGACCGAGTAGCAACTTATAATGGTGTTTTATCTACCTCTTTTCCCGAGATACATATTTATAATTATGACGCTGTTAGAATTACCTTATCGCAACCAGCGATTGATTATTTAGTTTATACTTATAATTGCCAAATTAGAACTTACGCTCAAACTTTTGATACATTTACTTTAAATACATCAACTGGTTTATACGAGGCATTTGTTTCTTCTAATGGAGGACTGCCGTATATACAAGAAACCTATTCCACATCTGTTGTCCCACAAGGACAGAGCATTATTGCTAATAATCTTATATTTTTTCAAGCAGCAGGATTACAGCAATATATAGATATTAGATTGAGTATGTTACAAGGAAGTTACACTAACCCGGCATACAATCCAACCGATATTTTTACTTTAAATTATTACCCGTATAATAATGATTATGGTTGGGCTCTGAATACAGCAGGTTTGGGTTACACTGATGCTGATGTAAAAGTAGTATTAAGTAATAGTGCTGGTACTGGATTAACTTGGAATACAACAACCGAAGAGTTTGATAATACTATTACGCAATATGCTAATAGTGATGTATATGCTATATTAAACTCGGCACAATCTACTCATATCTTATGGGATAATGTAGCGAATACTTTATCACTTACAGGGGTAATACCAATAGCAAATGGAGGCACAGGAGCATCAACAGTAGCAGGAGCAAGATCGGCATTAGGAGTAGATCCAGCAGGGACTGATAATTCAACTGATGTAACATTAGCATCAGTAGCAAATAATTATCTCACTATTTCAGGACAACAAATAACAGCAGGTGTTATTCCAAACAGTCTTGGAGGAACTGGTAGTTCTGATACTTTAATTAAAAAACACACAAGCACAGATACACAATTATTTTCACAACAACATTTTTCGTTCTATGTTAATCAAAGCACAGACCTTGCCGTTCGTATATTCCAAAATAAAAACTTAAAATTATTTGGTAATTTAAATTTTAGTGATAATACAATTCAAACAACAGCAGGTATTCCATTACCATTAAATCCAGTAACAAATGATTATTTAAAATACGATGGCACAAATTGGGTTTCAGCAGCAATATCAGGAGGTGGTGGTAGTTATACTGATGCCGATGTTAGAAATGTTTTATCTCAAAGTGGTTCAGCAAATATTGCTTGGGATAGTGGTAATAATTGGTTTGAATTAGCAGGTTTTAACGCCCAACAGGTAGTTTTTGGAGGTGGTTATGGTATTTTACAAGACGCTAATTTTACTTATAATTTCTTTACACAAACGCTTTCAGTAACTAATATATCTGCTAATGGTTCTGCTTTAACAAATCTAAATGCTGGTAATATTACAACAGGAACATTAGCATTAACACGAGGAGGAACAGGTGCTACTAATCAGGCAGGTGCTTGTTTAAATATATTACCACCAGCATTACCAGGACAATATTTAAGATATGATGGAATTAATTGGCAAGGTAATTATATACCACAATACACAGACACCGATGTTAAATCAGTATTAAGCACAGCAGGAGGAATTGGTATTAATTGGAACCCTTCCGTAGAACAATTTGATTTAGAACTTGCTGTTGTAACAGATAATTTTACTTATGTAACTTCTGGGAACACCCCTAAACAACCATTTTTAGAAATCAACGATGATGGTGTATTGTTTATTAAAGGATCAGGTAGAAGTGTAACAGCGTTTCCAAGATATTATGCCAGACATATCAATAATGGAGTAGGTTCATTTACTTTTGATTACTGCCTTCGTCTTAATAGTGCTGGAATATTTATTGGTGGTGGTAATTATTTAGCATTATTATCATCTAAAAAAATTAAAAAAGATATTATAGATATAACTGGTGAGGAAGCATTAGATTTATCTTTGCGATTGAAACCAAAAAAATACAAAATGAAAGACTATATCAAGCACGGAGATAAATATAGTTATGGTTATATCAGCGAAGAAGTATTTGATGTATTACCTGAACTAACAGGTGTAGTACCTGCTGAAATCCCTAATATTTATGAGATGGCGAAGGTAATATCAAAAGATACGATACAAATAGATAAAGAATTAAAAGTAGGTGAGACATATATCTATTATTTTGATAATGATAAGCAAATGGAATTCAAGGTAATAGAAAAGCAAGATGATAATAAATATAAGGTCATCGCAGGTATTGCTGGTGATGAAGAATTACCAAAATGCGATGAGATATTTATTTTCGGTATATATGAAGATAGTTTAGTATTAAAATACGACCAATTTCACGCCATTCATACGAAGTCAATACAGCATTTACAAGGTATAATATCTAAACAACAAGAGCAGATTAATTTGTTATTTGAAAAAATAAAATGCTTATAAATTATAAATGAAAAAGATTATTTTAAATACCAAACAAGCAGATGAAATTTCTTCTGACAGAAAGAATTATAAATATTATTTTGATAAGCCCGTCGTAATTGATGAAAAAAGCACTTTATCATTACAATCTATAACTAAAAAAACTTTACCACCACCAACACCAGTAGCATATGACCAAGGCCTTTTAACTATTGGAAATATGAGTATAGATTACTCAACTATACCAACGAGTATATATGGTTCTTTTAGTTATGTAGGAGAATGGGATGTAGATTTAGATGATACTACTAAATGTACTGTATATAATTCAAGTGGTGGTGCGAGTACAGGTAGTAGTGCTACTTTGAAATTTTTTAGTTTTAAAGATTATGGTACAAGCGGGTTTCCAAAAACAACTGTACTCGCAGAAGTAACTTCATTTGGTATAAATTATCAAGTAGGAGACTATATTATAATTAATGAAACTGCTTTTCCATCAGGATATGTTGTTGGTGTAGTGAATATGAGAATTAATATTACAGGAATATCAACAAGTGAAATAACAGAATACCCTAAAGGTATTATTACCAGTATTAATTTAAATCCGAATTATATTGGGGAAGTATCAACTAATACTAATTACACTCATACACCATCAACAAATAACGGACAATTAACTGATTTTATTTGGGGTAGTGGTAATCAATATATAGAATTGAAAGAAATAGTAAATGGCGGTGTAGGTTATAGTATTGGAGATGTATTTTATGTCAATAAAAACGATGCTCTACCAACCAAAACAACTTATTTTACACCATTTCAAGTAGAAGTAACGGCAATAACAAATACTGCTACACCACCTCCACCAAATAATGACGCTAATTTTAGAATATATGCTAAAAATCTTTTACATATTAATAATAATATTATTAAAAGTGATAAAAATAATAATTTATTAATTTATAATAAAGAGAATGGTTTATTTGTTAATAGGGACGAAATAATTAATTATAGGGTTTGTGATTTACCACCTCAAGTTTTGATGGGTATCGAGTTATTTATAGAATCAACAACTGATAATGGTTTAAGTTCTAATGATACTGTATGTTTACATTTAAAAATATCTTGATATAAAATAAAATGTCATATTTATATCAAAAAAAATCTTATAAAAAAATTATATTAAATACCGAAGACGCTATAAAATCTGTTGGTAAAGCTACTGCAGGAACTGGTAATAGTGAATTTTCTTTTGCGAATTTTAATACTATTTCAATTAAAGAAAATTCTTATTTAAAAATTGATGCCGTAAGCGCTGATATTTCTACTGATGCTATATGGACATTTAAATTAGATAATATTTCTTTTAATCAAAGTAATTATTATAATTCCGATAAGGATGGCACACCTACAATATTAACAAGATGTTTTAATGGAAAATCAAGTTTAATGTTAGATAACATTGCTTTAGAACTACCACCACAAGACATTGTAGAATTTAAATTAATTATTTTAGATGAAGCTGGTAATGGTATTAGTAGTGCTAAAATTAGTCTAGAATTATGTATTGTAGAAATTGATTAAGTATGTAATATTTTTTTTTCTAACGCATCATAATCACCTATATAATTAAAAACAATAGGATAATTACCATTTCCTAATTCTAAAATAGCAGAGCTTACGAATGATTTATCTATTTCAATATATTTAATATCTTGTAATAAAATTTTAGCACGTGCACAATTTAAACAGTTCTTTTGGGTTATAATTAAATAATTATTCATAATAAAATGATTATATTTATATTTATATTATTTATTTTTATTTGGATATTTATTTTATATAAATCGTTTATTTTTTATAACAATCTAATAAATGAGTTCAATACCAGGTGATCAAAAATTATATGAAAAAGCAAAAAATAAATACGATAATATGAAACACTCTGCGTATAAAAGCGGTTTAGTTGTAAAAGAATATAAAAAATTATATAAAGAAAAATATCAAAATCTAAAAGGGGTATATAAAGGAACTGAACAGAAAAAAGAAGGATTGAATAGGTGGTTTGATGAAAAATGGAGGAACAGTAAAGGCAATGTTGGTTATGAAGGTAAAAAGAATGAAGTTTATCGCCCTACAAAAAGGATTACTAGTAAAACACCAACAACATATAATGAATTAAGTAAAAAACAAATTGCAGATGCTAAAAAAGAAAAAGCAAAATATGGTAAAGTTAAAAAATTCGATAAAAAATAATTACATTTTTATAATTTTTTTTATCATCATATATTAGATATGACTAAGAAAGATTGTATTATTAATCCAGCCACTGGTAGAGCCGTAAAAACCACAACTGCCCTTGGTAAAAAGTTAATTGCTCAGGCTCAGCAGTTAGAAGAAAAAGCAGGTAAAGTTTTGAAAGCCACTGCTAAACGGGCTGTTACCAAGAAGCCAGAACTACCTAAACCCGAACCTAAACCCGAACCTAAATCCGAACCTAAAGTTGAAACTGTTAATCCCAGTTATACGCCTGAAGAACTTAACGCTCTTCAAAAAGAACAAATTATAGATCTTATATTTAGAACTTATGAATTGCGTGAGGGAAGAATTCTTAATAAAGACGCACAATCGGTGGCTTTTGGAAAAGCCAGTAAAAAACAATTAATATTTAGTGCTGTTGAAATTTATGTTATGCGAGACCCTAATATTGATGCAATTTTAAAAAAGAAGAAGAAGTTTATTCCACTTAATGACAGTCAAATACAAGAACAATACGAAAAAAGTATTAAAAAATATGTTGGTAAAAATGAAACTGCTCAAGAAAAAACGGCTGATATAATTTTTAGACAAAGAGTTATTCAACGCTAAATGAAAAAAAAAATAAAATATTTAATTAAAATGGTTTCTGTTAAAATAACAAAAAGCACTATTAAAGGTAAAAAATATACTGCAATTTTTTATGATAATGATAATAAAAAAATAAAAACTTCACAATTTGGATCTGCTGGTATGAGTGATTATACAATACATAGGGATGATCAAAGAAAACAAAGATATTTAGATCGTCATCGTGCTAATGAAAATTGGAATGATTATATGAGTGCTGGCGCACTAAGTCGCTGGATTTTATGGGAGGAAAAGAATTTACAAGATGCTATTAGAAAATATAAAAGAAAATTTAATTTATCTTAGTATTTATTTAAAATATTATATTTTTTTTGAAATTTTTTTATAATAAGATTATTTTTTTTAATTGTATTATTATAAATATTATTAATATGATGCTTTTTATATAAAAATGAAATATGTTTATTACTAGCTATTATCTTTGCTTTATCATATTGTCTATTGTTGTATATATCCAATTCGACATATAATTTGTTTATTAAATTTTGACGGTGTAGTTCGTCTAATTGTAAATCCATTTTATTTATTAAATATTTTGTTTTTTTCTTGGAGGAGGACCAAAAATTTTAAAAAATTCATCTATCCATTCATAATCTAGTTTTTCTAATAATAAAGAAGTTGGTGGTATTCTCTTATCCATTTCGTGTATTTTTTTAATAAATGTTGATATATCTAATTTATGTTTTTTATATAAATTTTTTACTTCGGGTTTTAAATTAACTAAACTTTTTAAAAAATTATATAAATCTATTTTATCTTCAAAATAACCTTCTTTTGTATAATCGGGTTTCAATGATTTTTTAGGGTAAATTGGTTTTTTATACATTTGATTTAGTTCTTTTGGTTTAACTGGTCCAATTGGTTTTTTATACATTTGGTTTGGTTCTTTTTTAACATTTTTTTGGCTTGCTAATATTTGTTTTCCTAATTTACTATCAGCTTTTACAGCCCGATTTGTTTTAGGATTGATTACACAGTTTGGTTTATCCATTTATTATAAACTTATATTTATTTTATACTTTTTAAAAGTTTAGTTCGTATGATCTAAACTTATATATAACACCATAATATTAATATGAATGTTTTATTCAAAATATATAATAGTCTTTTTGCTTACGAATTCTATAATAGGCTCTTTTGTTTGTTTTTTGTTTAACATCCTATATCTACGATTACAATTATTAACAGTTTCTGTATTGCTTTGTTGATAATTTTTATTATAATTTTGGTAATACGATTTGTTCTTATTTCTATAAATAAAATTATAATCTTTACGATCGAACATATTTTCATTCATATCGTAATTATTTTTTAAATAATAATTATATTGATATTCTTTAATTTTTTCAATATTTTTATGATAATAAGCCTTGTTTTTTTCTAAAACTTTATCTCTGTTCTGCTCATAATATTCTTTAGCGTAATTTTTTTTATATTCTTTATGTTCATTATTATATTTTATATTTCTTTGTTTAATTTTTTCTTTATTGTTCTGATAATATTCTCTTTGATAGTTAATTTGATAATTTTTTGCCATATTTGCTTAAAATGTTATCTAATAATACAAAAGTTTTGTTTAAATATTCATTTATTAAGAATTTTTCTTGGTTTAGTTGATCTTCTAACAATTGGATTTCATTCAATTGTTCTTTATATAGGGTTAATTCATTTAATATATTTTCTATATTTATTTTTGGCATTTATTATTATTAATAGATTTATATTCACGTTCATACTCTTCTGGATGTCTTAACTTAAATAAATAAGGTTTTAATATATAGTAATTCATATGGCATTCATTACAGATTACTAATTTACTTTTATGATCATTAATCCATAAACACTTATAATATTTATTGGTTATTGTATTTTTACAAGATTTACAAATTATCATTTATATTTATTAAGAATTTAAATCCCCCAACAATTATTTAAATCCCCCAACAATTTTATTAAATATCCCAACAATTATATATAATCCCCCAACAATTTTATAAGAAGATATTGTAATATTAGTATAAGAAAATGAATGATGGGGTGTTGGGGTATAAAAAGAGTAGTTGGTGAAATGAAAAAATAAAATTATATTATATAGCGAATTTATTTCAGACCCCCAAACCCCCAACATTGACGATGATAAACCAAAATCACTTTAACAAACTTGGGGAATAATAATACAATGTAGGGGATATTCATAAAATGTGGGGGATTTAAATAATTGTGGGGGGATATTAAAATAATTGTTGGGGGGATATTAATATAATTGTGGGGGGTATAAATACCTAAATATTTTTATTCATCATTATCTACATCATCATCATTCCATTCTTCAATCGTTGTATTATTAGTATTTCTAAATATTTCTACCCACTTTTCGCTTAATAATTTATCTATTTTGAGACATTTGGTTTTATGTCTTATAATTTCAGTTATACCAGATTCTTCAGTTAAGATATGATTAAAGAATGTATCGTATGGATAACTAGTGTATTTAAATTTCTCACACATTCTAGTGTATTCTTTCCATATTTCATTTTTAGCAATACATACAGTTTTTCGTTTTCTATAACTAACCCAATAATAGTTCATTGTTTCATTATCATAAGATATTCCATCTTCATTTATAATATGTGAGATAAACTTCATATAATTCTTAGCACTGAGTGCCTGTTGTTTTTTATAAGCTTCGGTAAGCGGTCTTTTTTCTTGAAAATCTGCAGTAGTCCAATCACATTTAACTTCTTCTCTTAAGTATTTTATAAACAAAGCCGTGTTTTGCTTATTTTTCATACATTCATTTAATTTCTTAAAATATTCTTTATCTCCTTTCTTTATTGCTGATACTGTAAGAAATACAAATCTACGATCTTTATCATCAATGTCTAAAATATCTGCTTTGTTAGTATTTAAAATTATATTAAGATAATTTCTATAAGTTCCAGAATCTATATTTTTCTTTTCAATAATTATTGTAGGCTCAGTGATCATATTTTTCATTTCTTCCATAAATTTTTTAAGCTCACCAGAAGCTTCTTCCACTATCAAAAACATACATTTTGTTAAAAGGCTATTAAATCTACCAAATATTTTATCAACATTTTTTGCTGATGCACTAAGATCAAATCCTAATATTTCATTAGCAAAGTAATTTGTAAATATATTTTTACCCACTCCGTGTTCTTTACTATAAAATACTAATCCAGTCTGTGGGCGATTTGTAGGATCTTGAATAATTCTTGAAAACCAATTCAAAACATAAGTATAATGTTCTTTATTATTATTACAAAGAACAGTTTCGATATGATCAAGAATAGGTTGTATTCTAGTATAATCTACGTCTGTTGTAAGATCTATTCTATCTGCTTGAAAACCTTCAAATAAATTTTTATAATATTTAGATTCTAATTCAGTTAATCCTTTTGGTTCAAAACGCAAACCTTCATAAGTTTTACGTTTTTCATCTTCTAACCATTCATTTATAAATTTTTCTTTTTCATAATATATTTTACCTGTTTTTTTATCTTCTTTTCTTTTTAGATATTTTCGGTTCTTTGTTTGTGTAATTAATGCTGTTTCTGTCAATTGTTGATTAATTTCACCTAAAGTGCTATTTGCAGTAATAACTCTAGGTATTTTAGGTGTTCTATAAAAACACAGTGGATTATTAATAACACAGAATTCTTCTTCAAATTCTTGTTTTTTCTCATAATAGTTTTTAGTAATATTTTCATTATAATATTCTTCATTATCTTCTTTTAACATTTTCATAAGTCTTAACAAACCTACTTTTTCATTTCTAGTAGAAGTTAAAGCAGAAGCTACTTTTTTCTCAACACTGTTATAATCATATTTATCACCTGCTTTTTCTGAAAATGAATGTGCAAGATCATAAAGGGTATCTCTACCCCAATTATATTTAATATAACAATTTACAATAATACATATAACTAGATACCAATCATTATATTCAATTGCTCTTTCATCACTTAGTGCCAATAAATGACTTTTAAAAGTTTTAATGAACCATTCAGTTTTTCGTTGATCTTGAATATCATTATCATCATTTTCAAAATCATTTGTAGCTTGTTTAATGATAATATTTCCCAATTGTTTTTCATCTTCTGTCATATTTTCATTTTCATTTTTAGAAACAATATGAACATCGTAGTATTTATCATAATCTTCTTTAACATAAGTAATTGCACAATCAAAAATAGAATATTTATTAATATCTTCATCGTCCCATAGTTTGAATGGTTGTAGTTTATCACTAGCAAGATCTTTTTCTTTATCAAAAGGTTTTACACCTCCTAGCATACATAATTTATTAGTTCCAATTCTATAAGGGTTAATATCAAAATATTGACCCATTAAAGGTTCTTGTTTTTTGATTTCATCAACTTGTTTTTTAAGAGTATCAACATTAGTAATTGTATTATTAACTATGAATCTATAAGATATTTTTTTTTTATCACCAGGAATTTTTCTTGTAGGTCTTTGTTGAACAATAATATCTTTGTTTGGATATTTTTCCTGAATAATTATACGACATTTTGATCTTATTAGATCATCCATATCTTTGATATCTTTTTTTTTCATTTTAACATCAATTTTAGCATCAATATCAAAAAAAGCTTTAATAAGTGTTTCATTTGTATAAAATTCCATTAAAACTGGTTGTTTATTATGATTTTTTAGACATTCTAATTTATAACTATCATATTCTTCTTGGTTGGTAATGATATGAATATATTGTTTTTCTTCTTCTTTTTTAGCAAAATATTTTGAAGTACAGGTTATTGTTTCAAACATATTATGATTTTTAGCCATATTTTAATTTTAATGATTTTGATTTATTATATATAATGAATTATAAAGCTTTATATCATTTTTTATATAAATGAATTATAAAAATAATAATAATAATAATTAAATAAAAATTATTTATTGTTACTAACAATAGCTTCTAATTCTTTCAAACGTTGCATTTTTTCTTTAAGTTTTTCATATTGCAAAGGATTTCTAATAGTTGCTTTTTCTATTTTCATTTGTCTAAATTGTGCATCTTCTTGATACCTTTTTTTTTGATATTCTCTATTTTTTTGGCGTCTTATCTCTAAAGCTTCTTCGTCAGTGTAAATTTTGGGTCTCCCTTTTTTTTTAGAAACATTATCAGATTGAGTATAAATATCAGTTTGTGTATAAATATCAATTTTTGACATATAACTTTATGATATATAAATTAATTATCATATCTTTATATCATTTTTATACATAAACTATTTTTTTTAAATAATTTGTATTATTGTTTTCATCAAAATAAAAGAGTTTTTTGTTTTGATCCAAATAGATACGGAATTTACGTATAAATCCAGTATTTTTATAATTATAAAAATATTTATAAGTATATTTGGATTTATTATTGGTGCATTTATTAAAAAGCATTGTATACTCAGAATCATAAATTTCATTAATGTTATCCATTTTATATTATAATTAATTACTATCTCTTTATATCATTTTTATACTTTTTTAATTATTTTATTATACATTGTGTTTTCAGTATAACTATGACCCATTTGTGATGCTAGTTGTTTCTTATCTTTCAAAGATTTTTCGTTATCCTGTTGATTATAAATAGCCGATATACGACGTATGGTTGTAGCATTTATGTTCTGATAATTAAACAGACTGTTCATTATATCTGAGACTAATTTTGAAAATGTTGATAAAGGTATATCAAATAACATTTGATTTATTTTGATATCATCTTCGTTTATATAATCAATCAAATATTTTATAATATATTTATTTAATTCATATGTTTGAGTTCCGTATATATCTTTTTTTATCTTTCCACCAGCTCTAGCAGTTTTGAATCTTTTAAAAATAATTTCAGTAGGTAAATTATCGTTATCTAAAACAATATAATTAAAATTATTTGATAATTTTTCAATATCATAATCATTATTTATTAATTTTAAAAATCTATATTCTAACCTTCTTGGTGGCATTAACAGGTAAAAGGATGCTAATAATTTACTTCTAGTATCTAACCTACTATTTTCAATTAAATGATTAGTCTCATCTAATTTATAAGGATTGTAAATATCCATTATATGTGCTAGTTTATCAATTTCCTCATCTGAGTCATCATTTTCCTGTCTATTTTCAATGTATTTATTTTTCAAAGATATACTAAAATTTGTAATAATCTGATATGATTTTTCAAACGAATCTACACGTGCAAGTAGATTCACAATTGGTCTTAATTTTGTTTGTAAAGTGTTAGTATTTCTGTAAATTTCTTTAATTTTATTTATCGTATTGGTAATATTATAAATATTAAATATTTTCAATTCTTTTTTAAAATTATCAAGATTATTTTTAAATTTCCCTATCTCTACATTTTTACCTCTGTATATAGATGTGATTATAGATTTAGTATTTTCTGTTAATTTTATTTGAAATACTTTAAATAATACATCTTCTAAAATTTTGAATAAATTCTTAATTTGTGATTCATCATAGGCTCTATATTGAATATATAGATCACTATTAACTTTAAATTTAGGATAATCCTTGACTAAATTAATATACCATAAAGGTTTAACAATATTAACTTCATTAATCTTTTTAACTTCTACTTCTGGTATTTTTAGTTCTGGTTTAGCTTCCTTTAATTGCTTTGCTCTATATTTTTGCATATAGACACGTGCTTTGAGTTTCTTATACAATACTTTTTCATCTTCTGTTAATTCATTTGTAGGTTTTTTTAAAAGTTCATTTTCATAATCTGTAAATGGCATTTATTACAATAATCACTATATTTTTTTTAAAATCTAACACACTTTATTTTATATTATAATTAATTTCTATTCTTTATATCATTTTTTATGTATAATTTTAATAAAATTATTCTTCTCATCTTAGATAGGGGGATCTAGTATATCTATATAATTAATGAGAAGAATAATCAAAGGGTTCAACAGGAATTATAAAATAAATTATAAATAAATAAAATAGATAATGAAAAATCATTTCTTTTTTCCTTATGCCGGAAATAAACGACAAGAAGTTGAACATATATATGAAAACATAGATATCAAAAATATGAAAACTATTGTAGAGCCTTTTTGTGGTTCTTGTGCATTATCATATTATATATGGACTTTGCATAAAGAAAAAAACTATAAATATATATTGAATGATTTAGATAGTGATCTAATAGATTTTTTGAAAGCAATAAAAGATAACAAATATAAAGAAATTCAGAATGAAGTAAATAATAAAAAAGAAGAAATTAAACAATATAAAGATGATATGATAGAAGCAAAGAAAATATATGTAGAATATGTTAAGACAAAAACATTTGAATCTTGGATATTTAAAAACAAATACTATTCTATGAAATCTGGAATATTTCCATTAAGAGATTTTAACAGATTTTTTAATGATAAGATATTGGATTTTACAACATCACCTATATATGATTTTTTAACAAATGCTGATATAGAATTATACAATGAAGATGCTAATAAAATAATTGATAGATATGATAAAGAAAATTCATTTATATTTTTAGACCCTCCATATATAGCAAGTTGTAATAATTTTTATTCTACTGATACAGATGAAAATATTGAAAATATTTATGAAATGTTATATCTTAAAGGATTGAAAAACTTTAAATGTAAAATCTTAATATGCCACGAAAATAACTGGTTATTTAAAATAATATTTAAAGATTATCTTGATGGTGAAAAAGAATATAAAAAGCAATATGAATGCTCACTACATAAAGGAAAAGGTAAAAAACAAACTAAACACATTGTAGTAAAAAATTTTAAAATATGAATGATTTTTCAATTATGAATAGTATAAAATCCGGAGATATTGAGGATATCCAATGTCTGAAATAAATACAAAATGTCCAAATTGTGCCAAGTTGTGCCGAATGAGGGTATAATATATTTTGATTTTAACCACAATTATTTAAAATCCCC
>Ga0208899_1000847_pt1 | contig 22461 bp, 25 predicted proteins | sample VirMetDEL_Nov_24_FD_184518 | JGI IMG/M metagenome (GOLD analysis project Ga0208899, IMG submission 184518) | Aqueous microbial communities from the Delaware River and Bay under freshwater to marine salinity gradient to study organic matter... | ecosystem: Environmental > Aquatic > Marine >... | reverse complement strand
TTTTGCGTTAAACCGGCCCCGGGCCGCCGCCCGGGTGCCATGGCAAAACGTACGGGCCCCGCGATCCCCGGCCCGCGATCCCTAAGCAACCGCGCAACCTTCCCGGCGTTGGAAGTTAAAAAAAGACTTCCCGTTTGTGATCCAGCGCCCCCGGTTCCCGGCTCAGGGGCCCCCGGCCAATCGAGGCTAAACGGCTGCAGCGATCCGAGCGCCGCGGCGCGCGATCCGTCGCGACCGGCGCGCGCGTGGCGAGCGTGTACATGTGCAGGTTTCACGCAAACAATTCACAATAAAAACCAACGAAGTACCAAGGGCCTTTAACTGCGATAAAAAAGTGCTATATTTGCGTCCCAAGTCCACTCTGATATGGGATTTGATGCATGGCCAAAGAGGCAGGAAAAGTTGAAACGCGGGGTCGTCCGCGAGTAACGGAAGATAGTCGGCTAACCGGGAAGCAAGTGAAGTTTGTCGAGTTGGTTGCAACGCGAGAGGGGCAGGATACGCTCCGTAATCTGGCTGCTGAAGCTGGGTTTAGTGTTAAGGGTGCGCACACTCGTGCGTATGAGATGTTAAATCCGAACAAATCGCCGCATATTGTGAAGGCGTTGCGTGAGCGACGGCGCGAGTTAGCTGAGAAGTATGAAGTGACGTACTCGAGGCACATTCGTGATTTGCAGCGGATACGTGACGAGGCTTTGGAGAACGGTGCGTACAGTGCTGCGGTGCAGGCTGAGAAAGCGCGGGGCTTGGCCCAAGGAGACATCTACGTCAACAAGAGCGAGATTCGTCATGGGTCGATTGACCAGATGTCGAAAGAAGAGGTTGTGAAGGCGTTGAACGAGTTGAAGGCCCAGTTGGGTGAGAAGGTGATTGATGTCGAAGCGGACGGAGTCAAACTTCTGGAAGACGTTAAAGTCCAACATTGAGAAGCTGGACTCGGACGTTGTACTGACGCGCATTGAGAACAGTCAGACGCCGGGAATACCAGATTTATTGTTGATGGACCGTAACAAGCGGTTGCATATGATCGAGTTGAAGGTTGCGAAGGGCAATCAGGTGAACTTGTCTCCGTTTCAGGTGAGCTTCGCGGTTCGTCATCAGGGCAGTAATTGTTGGGTATTGGTTCAGCGTTGGCGGCCAGCGGACACGCAGCCGGAGTGTTTGTTGTATTCAGCGGATCAAGTGATGGATGTATCGGTAAATGGGATGCACAAATCGCCGCCGCGTCTTACGTTTCCATGTTCTGAGGGCTATAGTCCTCTTGTTAAGTATTTAAGTCAGGGACCCCTTTGAGCCTCAGTTTAGATTCCACAAGTGACGTTCAGAAATTACGTTTAGAGTTGCGTCTGAAGCAACTTGAGCGTGTGGAATCCTGCCAAAATAATTTTTTACCATTTGTAAATTCTATGTGGCCGCAGTTCATTGCGGGTCGGCACCATCATTTGATTGCTGAGAAGCTTGAGCAGATCGCGAATGGGACGTTGAAGCGGTTGATTATCAACATGCCGCCGCGTCATACGAAGAGTGAGTTTGCGTCGTTTTTGTTTCCGGCGTGGATGATAGGTCGTAATCCGGCGATGAAGATCATACAGGCGACGCACACGACTGAGTTGGCGGTGAACTTTGGCAGGAAGGTTAAAAATCTGCTGGAGCAGGACGATTATCAGGAGATTTTTGATAATACGATCTTGTCAGCGGACAGTAAGGCGTCGGGTCGGTGGGACACGAAGTCTGGGGGTATGTATTACGCGGTTGGTGTTGGGTCGAACTTGGCTGGCCGTGGTGGTGATTTGATAATTATTGACGATCCGCACTCGGAGCAGACGGCGATGTCGGCGAGCGGGTTTGAGAACGCGTGGGAGTGGTACACGGCGGGTCCCCGGCAGCGTTTACAGCCGGGTGGAGCGATCGTTCTGGTACAGACGCGGTGGTCTGAGAAAGACATGACGGGAAATTTGATCCGTCAAATGACTAAAGACCCCAATGCGGACCAGTGGGAAGTGGTGGAATTACCGGCCATTTTACCGTCTGGCGAGCCTACGTGGCCTGAATTCTGGAAAAAAGAGGAGTTGGAGTCTGTAAAGGCGTCGATTCCACCGTACCAGTGGAATGCGCAGTATCAGCAGGCGCCGACGTCAGAAACGCTGGCGATCTTGAAGCGTGAGTGGTGGCGTTTTTGGGAAGGTGCGTCGATCCCGGATTTGCAGTATGTAATTCAGAGCTACGACACGGCGTTCTCGAAACGTGAGACTGCAGACTACAGTGCGATTACTACTTGGGGGGTGTTTTATCCGGAGGAGGCAGGGGGCCCCGCGAACCTTATATTGCTGGATGCGAAGAAGGGTCGGTGGGATTTTCCCGAGTTGAAAGAGATTGCGTTAGAGCAATACAAGTATTGGGAGCCAGAAACGGTAATAATCGAGGCAAAAGCCACGGGCACCCCTCTGACCCACGAACTGCGGCAGGTGGGCATACCTGTTGTAAATTTCACACCTAGCCGTGGTAATGATAAGTTATCAAGAGTACATTCTATCTCTCCGTTGTTTGAAGCGGGGATGATCTGGGCTCCGGATGAAAGTTGGGCGCACGAAGTGATTGAAGAGTGTGCTGCATTTCCGAACGGAACCCACGATGACTTGGTGGACAGCACGACGCAGGCGTTGATGCGGTATCGCCAAGGGAATTTTGTGAGCCTGCCCAGTGACGATTGGGAAGAAGGCTATGCGTCGAGTCAACTAATTTCAGCGGCAAACTATTATGGCTGAACGTACACAAGCGGAAATGCTGGCAGCACAAGATCAAGCTCAACGTGAGTTTGCGTATGGCATACCGGGTGTCGAAGAAGAGGGCACATTACCTTCTCAGTTACTGAGCTATCTAACTCCCTTCCGCACAGAAGTATTACAGCCCCCTGTTACCGAGTTTGGGGAACCGAGAACCCAACTTAACCCCGTTACCAACCAACTTGAAGAGATCGTTGACCGAACGGTTACACCCGGCGTGTACGGTGAAAGTGAGTTTGGTTTGGGCTACACCCCTATAGTTCGTGGTATTGGATCATTGATTGACTACGGACAAGAGCTAATAGACAGCCCTGAAGCCCGATCGCAGGCGGCGGACGCTGTCTCACGGGTCCCGGAACAGATGAAACGACAGTTGGTGGGCGGCGCGGACGCACTAGAACGTGGACGCTTTGAAACCGTAGATCCAAAAACAGGCGAAACATTTTCTGGTTTCGAACCTTTTCTTGCTGCCACAGGCCCTATGGCGGTAGGGAGAGCAGTGAGCGACGTCCCCCGAAACAGTTTCGGTATTTTTGGATCAGGTAAAGGCAAATCTGGCAAACAAGCAGAAGATACTGTTTCTATGCTGGAGGAAGCGGGGCTCGACCCGTCGGAGGGCTGGGAAAAGCAGTCTGGCGCGAACACTTACAAATCCTACCGTTCTAGTTTAGACAACAAGGTTCGCTACGAGATTCCCACGTCCAACGTCGCGTTCAAGCAAGCCTTCCGAGAGACAGAAGACCCCGACGTGGAACTCGGTAAACTGTTAGATCCCGAAACCAGAACAGAGGAGCGTCTTCTTGCTATGCAAGGGATGAGAATCCGAAAAATTAACGATAGAGAATACCTGACAATTCCGGGTTTTTTTGACTTAGACGAAAATCAATTAAACAAGTATGGGTTTACGCGATTTGAGTACAAAGCAGGCACGGGCGGGCTACAAAAATTTCCCGCTCCTGTTTTAGAGCAAATTGTTGATTTTCCACAACTTTTTGACGAATACCCCCAGCTTCGCAGTATAAGGATTGAGCCCACTCCGCCGATGGCCTTGTTTGTAAACGGCTCTTACAACCCAGAAACCAAGACTATTCAGTTGGCTCATGGAAAAAATACGCCCGAAGGCCGTAAAGAAATGATGAGCACCCTGATGCATGAAGTTCAGCATGCGGTACAAGATATTGAAGGTCTTTACGGTGGGGCAAACACCGGCATGTTTGAACCCACCGGTTTTGCGGGTCGCAAAAAGAAAAATAGAGATTCTTTGAAAGCCGTAGAAGCAAACATTGAAGACGCGCTGGATGATCTAGTCATTAATACTGACGATGCGTCAAAACCTACGATGTTTTCCGACTTTTTAGATTTCAGTAAACGAGCGGCGCGCAATCTTACCGGTGGTCCCAAATTAACGGACGCTCTGAAGAAAGCGCCAGAAAACAAAGTTAGACGAGTGAAATATATTACTCAAAGCTATTTAAAAGAGCGTGCGGAAGAGGCCGAAGTAGAAGCTAAAGGTGAATTTTCTAAACCACAGCTTGCGCGTCTTGAGCTAAATGACGCCATTGAAAAACGCAAAGCACAATTACGAAGCATGAACCGTCCTCAAGAAGAAATTGACGCGGTAGACGCTCAATATAGAGGCGAAGGCTTTCGATATGACGGTTCTGACCGTATTATGATTAGGCTGAACGACGCGTTAAAAGAAGCTGGTGTGAAAAACAACGAGTCGGTTGCAGAAAAAATTGCAGGGGCTTTCGACGAACAAATCGAAACACTCAGACCTATACTCAGAGAAAGAGAGGATATTGAAGAGGTTCAGTCACAAGCTTTTCAAATGTACTCAGGTAATCCCGGCGAGGTCGAGGCTCGAAACGTACAGCGCCGTTTTGAAGGCATAAAAAAAGATGATCCTGTACGAGCTCCGTCCGGCGAGTTGACAGGGTTTCCAGAAACCTTGTCAGCAGAAGAGTTACAGAGAGTTTTTCCTGAAGACACTCAACAAATGGTATTGCCCGAAAGCGGGCTCGTATACTCAATGCGCGAAGGGCGAAAAAACGAACCGTCGTTTTCAATAGACGACCCAAACGATCCGCAAATGGAATTACCCGGCATGGGGCCGCCCAAACCGCTGCCAAAAGATCCCGCTAAACGTCTGTTGCCAAGAAGAGATTACCTACGCGGGGCTTTGGATCAAGATAATTTCCCTGATTCCAAAGCGCGTGTTGGCGTTGCTAGAGAATTGGCCCAGAAAGAAAGAGAAATCGAACAGTTAAGAGCCGCTGCGGGGTATCCTACGGATAGAGACTACGCACAAGGAGGCGAGGTAAACCAAATGAGAAAGCCGGTTATTTCATCAGGGCTCTCGGGCCTATTGCGTGGTTACACACAGGGACCCCTTGCACGTGTTTCACGTGAAACACAAGAACCTGTCGGCATGTTTGCGGGCGGGATGATGGGTGGCTTTGAACCCAAGATCGATATGTCGAACTTCGATTTTTCAAAGCTTCCGGCCTATGCGATTCCGGCAGCAGCCGCCGCAGCAGTCGAGCAGGCGCAAGAGCGAGCCACTCCACCACCGCCACCGCCACCCCCACCTACCCAAACTACTTCTGGTCCCCCGACAGGCACTAGCCCTGCTGGTCCGTCAGAAGCGGAAAGGGCTGCGGCATATCAACAAGCAATGGAAGAAACTGCGGCGCTACAAGCGGAGGTAGACAGAGCAAACGCACTAGCCGCCCAGCAAGAGGCAGAAAGGTTGGCTTCTGAGCAACTGGCAGCGCAAGAAGCGGCGCAGCAAGCGGCTCAACAAACAGCAGCAGCGCCCACAACAATGGCAGCAGCGCCCACAACAATGGCAGCAGCGCCCACAACAATGGCAGCTACTCCGGCAGCCGCGCCAGCGATGCCTACGACACAAGCGTTGATAGCCCAACAAAGGGCGCTTGAACAAGCCGCTCTCATGGGGAACCTTGTAAGCGCACCGGGTCAAACACCGAACGAACCCGGAATGTTTTTGAGAGAGGGCACCGACGTTTTGTTGTCGCCTCTCGTGCCAACTGGCGGCGGCACAACTGGCGGCGGCACAACAGCAGAAACCCCTGTTGCAGACGCCACACCGGATGACACCCCTGTTTACACAGAACCACCACCGGATTCGGGACCCGGACCCGGACCGGGTGATACTGGAGGTGGCACAACTGGAGGTGGCACAACTGGAGGTGGCACAACTGGAGGTGGCACAACCACTGGCGGCACTACAACTGGAGGTGGCACAACTGGCGGCGGTACAACCACCACCACGGGCCCGGTTTATCTACCACCTGTTGAAACCCCGCCGGTTCAAGCGGGTCCTACCGCTGCTGAAGTTCTTGCAGCAGAACAAGCCGCCGCAGACGCACTTGCGGCACAAGAAGCAGAAGAACTACGAATTGCCCAAGCAGAGGCAGATCGTCTTGCCGCAGAGCGGGAGGCTCTCCGCATAGCCAACGAACAAGCCGCCGCAGACGCACTTGCGGCACAAGAAGCAGAACGCTTGGCAATAGAACAAGCCGCCGCCGTAGAAGCTCAAAGGCTTGCATCTGAGTTGCTTGCTGCCCAAGAAGCAGAAAAAGCCTTAATAGCAGAGCAGTTGGCGGCTGAACAATTAGCGGCAGAGCAGCTTGCCGCCCAACAAGCTGCACAGTTAGTCGCAGATCAAGAAGCAGCGGCCCAGCTTCAAGCAGCGGAGCAGTTGGCTGCCCAACAAGCAGCGGATCGTGTTGCAATGGAAGCACAGATAGCTGCCACGCCTGATCCCGATCCTATTTACGAGGCACCTACACAAGGTGAGCTTTTGCAGGCCGCAGAAACCGCACAAGCAGCCGAAGCGCCGTTATTTACTACACCGACAGAAACAGACACGGCAATCGATCGGGGAGCGTATGGTCGACCGACCGGTCTGGGTCTTGCCGGTATTCAAACATTACTCAATCAAGTGGATCTCGATGTGGCGGACACCATATCGCCATACACCACCGGATTCCCGACAACCCAAGGCATGGACATTCAGCGCACCTACATGCCTTTTGAGGGCACAGAAGAAGAGCGTGCAACAGGCTACACGATGCCTGTTTACAAACCCGTAGCTCAACAAGCGGTGCCGTCGTTGTTTAGCACGACTGATTTTACTGACATTGATCCCGACGCGTTTACCGCAGGGTCAGCAGCACCGGGGGAAAACTCCGGCATTATTAATACGGGCACCCAAAGCACGGCCCCCGGCACATTTGGACTAGAACCTACGCAAATGTATCGATGTGGTAACGGTTACACGTTGCAGTTTGTAAATGGCAAACCCGTTTGTGTACGAACCGGTGGCGGCGGTCCGGGTAAGCCACCTCGTAAAGATCCCGAAATTGTTGACATAGCGAATCCGGGTGGTATGCGATACGGTGGTGATGTAGGCTTGAATCGCGGCATTGGTAGCTTTGGAGCTTAAATATGGCAAATGGTGATACCCCACCTGTTTCTTTGATGGATCGTCAAGGCATGGACCTTGACCTAGAGGACGTGCAGGCGGTGGAAGTCGAGGCTTTGCCCGGCGACATAGCGACACGTGTAGAGATAGAAGGCGTTGAGATCGTTCAAGAAGACGATGGCGGCGCTACTTTAGACTTTGACCCGTTTCGTAATCGCGATCGTGAAGACGACTTTTACGACAATCTGGCAGAGTTTCTACCTGATTCGGTGCTTTCCCAAGTTTCAAACGAGCTCATGGATCAATACAGCGCGAACCGGGCATCTCGACAGGATTGGGAAGACGCGTACTCCAAGGGCCTTGAGCTTTTGGGTTTCAACTACGAAGAGCGTACAGAGCCCTTTCGGGGCGCTACGGGCGTAACACACCCACTTTTGGCAGAAGCAGCGGTTCAGTTCCAAGCACAGGCGTTCAATGAGCTATTGCCAGCGAGCGGCCCAGTAAGAACCACGGTCCTTGGCTCACAGAGCACGGACAAGATGGATCAGGCCAAGCGTGTTCAAGACTTTATGAATTACTACATCACTAATGTGATGGAGGAATACACGCCTGAGTTTGACCAAATGCTGTTTTATTTGCCCTTGGCAGGCTCAACATTCAAAAAAGTGTATTTCGACGACGCTTTGGGCCGTCCGGTTTGCAAATTTATACCGGCGGAACACCTTATTGTGCCGTACGAAAGCAACGATCTGGAGACTTGCCCGAACATAACGCACATTGTGCGTATGTCACTGAACGATTTGCGCAAACAGCAGGTCAGTGGTTTCTATCGAGACATCAAAGTACTGCCTTCACAGCCCGATTCGACTAGTGTAAGCGACGAAATCGACTACATTGACGGTACAAGGGCTTCTAGCGTCGACTATGACTGCACGTTATTGGAATGCCACGTCGATTTAGACCTCGAGGGGTACGAAGACACAGACGAAGACGGTGAAATGACCGGTATCAAGGTCCCTTACGTCGTTACGATCAGTGAAGACAACGGAAAAGTGTTGGCTATTCGACGAAATTATCGCGAAGACGACCCTTTGACGGCAAAAATCCAGTATTTCGTTCACTACAAGTTCCTTCCGGGCTTTGGTTTTTACGGAATGGGCTTGATTCACACGATTGGCGGTCTTTCTAGGACTGCAACGGCAGCTTTACGTCAATTAATCGACGCGGGCACCCTTTCGAACCTGCCTGCAGGCTTTAAAGCGCGTGGTTTACGGATCAGAGACGACGATGACCCCTTACAGCCCGGTGAATTCAGAGATGTAGATGCTCCGGGAGGCGTTATACGCGATAGTTTGATGCCTTTGCCTTTTAAAGGGCCGGATGGCACGTTATTCCAGCTTTTGGGCTTTGTAGTAAGCGCGGCTCAACGTTTTGCGACGATTACCGATATGAAAGTAGGTGATGGCAATCAATCGGCGGCAGTTGGCACGACGATTGCTATGATTGAGCAAGGCGGTCGTGTTATGAGCGCCATACATAAGCGCCTACATTATGCTATGAAAGTAGAGTTTCGCATTTTGGCGCGCGTAATGAACGAAAGCCTGCCAGATGTGTACCCGTACGCCGTTGCTGGGGCGGATCAGGCGGTAAAATCTAAGGATTTTGATGAACGTGTAGATGTATTGCCGGTTTCTGACCCGAATATCTTTTCGCAAAGTCAGCGCATTGCTTTGGCTCAAACGGAGCTACAAATGGCTATGCAGGCGCCGCAGATCCACAATATGCCGCAGGTATATCGTCGAGTTTACGACGCTATGGGTGTCAGAAATGTAGATCAGATCTTAAACGCCGAAGTCTCTGACGAGGTTCGCCCGAAAGACCCTGCGCAGGAAAACATGGACGCCCTCGAGAACGTGCCTTTAGAGGCTTTTAAGGGTCAAGATCACATGGCGCACATACAGGCCCACTTGTTGTTTGTAACGGGTGGTGTGGCCGCTACGTTGCCGCAGGTGGTGCTTACCATCCAGAAGCACATCTTGAACCACATCCAGTTGATGGCGGAAGAGCAAGCGGAGGCTGCTTTTGCGCAGCAAAACCCGAACGTGGCGATTGCAGATCCTGCCAACAACGCGCCGTTCCAAGCGATGGTGGCGCAGTTTGTAGCACAAGGCATGCAACAAGTAGTCGCTCTGGGCCAGCAGATTCAACAGGCTGGACAGCCGCAAGAACAGCAGGGACCAGATCCGCTGATTGCTTTGAAGGAACAAGAACTGCAACTCAAGGCGCAGCAAGAGCAAAACGACGTTGTAGAAGAGCAAGCCAAGCTCCAGTTGGAGCGAGAAAAACTTGCGCAACGCGAAGCAAACTTCCAGCAAAGGCTGGCAAGTCAGGAATCTCAGACTCAAGCACGTATTCAAGCCGGTATTGAGCGAGAACTTTTGAAACAAAGAGGTGACGCATGAGAACAGTCAAAGTAAATGGCGTAACGCCAAAAGAACCGCCTACGCCCGTGGCGAAAGCAGAAATTCAAGGTCAGGGCAGCATTCCTTATGCAGTTGCAAAGGAGGAAGCCACTCCAAACACCATGACAGCAAAAATTACACGCGGTAAAAAACGTGGAATGGGCGCTGCTTTGCGTGGCGGGGACTTTACAATCGCATAAAACGCGATAGTATCGGAGTTGCTCGGATAATAAACGACGAGGAAACTCATTGAACGATCTAGATGTCGTACAGTTTGTGCAAAAAACATTAAAAGGTCGCAAAGCCCAAATTCAGGAACTCATGTCTGAAGGCGGGATCAAAGATATGGAACATTACAGAGAATGCATGGGTGAAATTAGAGCGTGCGATTACGTTTTGGTTGAACTCTCTGAAATGCTTAAAAAACAGGAACAAAGAGATGCCTGATACGAATGAAGCACTGGACGTGTCCGGTTGCTACGTCGCAGATGAAAACCGGGTTTTAGACCCGTCCTTAGTAGACAAAGAGCTTATCGAACGATTGCCGCAGCCAACCGGCTGGCGCATTTTGATTATGCCTTTCCGCCCACCTGAAAAAAGCGACGGCGGTATTTTACTTGCCCCCAAAACTCTAGAAGAGGACGTAATACAGACGCAGGTCGGTTACGTGCTCAAAGCTGGCCCTCTTGCTTACAAAGATAAAGAACGTTATCCGACAGGCGAGTGGTGCAAAGAAGGCGATTGGGTAATTTTTGCCCGATACGCTGGTTCTAGGTTTCGTTTGAACGGCGATAAGAAAGCTGCCTTTGGTAGCGAAGTTCGCATGCTAAATGACGACGAAATTTTAGGAACAATTCTAGATCCGAAAGATATTTATCACGGTTAGGGGATAACACATGGCAGAGTCAAGACCCGCCCATGAAGCGGATGATGGTCAAATCGACCTAGAATTTACAGAAGACGCTCAAGAGATTGTTCTAGATGCGCCGGAAACGGTTGCAGAAAGCACGCCTGAAGCTGATGTAACTGAAGAGTCTTCGGAAGACGAACACGAACAATACGGTAAGTCCGTACAAAAGCGCATCAATCAGCTTACCAAAAGAGCACGTGAGGCCGAACGCGAACGCGAAGAAGCCGTCAAATACGCTCAAGCCGTTCAACAAGAAAACAGCAGTGTCAAACAACGCCTGCATAACTTAGATAAAAGTTATATCGATGAGTATGGCAACCGCGTTTCCTCTGAACAACAACGAGCCAAAGACGAGTACAAAACAGCGATCGAGACAGGCGACACAGATCGTCAATTAGCCGCGCAAGAAAAAATGCAGCAATTAGCTGTAGCGGCAGATCGACACGCCCAAGCTCGAGCTCAAAGAGAAGCGCAAGCTGCTCAGGTGCAAGCAGAGATTGAACAGCCTGTTTATCAGCCAGCCCCTGCGACGCAAAGACCAGATCCACGCGCTGAAGATTGGGCTGAGTCGAATCCTTGGTTCGGTGAAGATTCGGCTATGACGTTCGCTGCCTTTGGCATCCACAAAGAATTGATCCAAGAAAAAGGTATGGACGGCACTAGTGACGAATACTATAGTGCTTTGGACTCAAGAATTAGAGAGTCTTTTCCTCATAAGTTTGCAGATGAAGAAGAGACTACGAATACACGCCGGACTACACAAACTGTAGCCGGGGTATCTCGTCCGTCGAAAGGCGGGCGCGGCAAAAAGGTTAGACTCTCCCCTAGCCAAGTAACTATTGCCAAACGATTGGGAGTGCCGCTTGAAGAATACGCGAAGTACGTGAAGGAGTAGACATGACAGATTCAACAGACAGAGAGATTGAGGCTATCAAGAAGACTTCTCGCGCAAAATCATCGAGGGCTGCGACTGCTAAACGCACGCCGTGGTCCCCCAAGTCAAATTTAGATGCTCCACCCGCGCCGGATGGATATAAGCATCGTTGGATCAGGGCAGAAACCCGTGGGTATGACGACACTAGTAATATCAGTGCTCGGCTACGCGAGGGTTATGAGTTGGTTCGACGGGACGAATATCCAGATTTTGAGGCCCCTACAATAGATTCGGGTAGATATGAAGGAGTATTTGGAGTTGGCGGATTGCTTCTAGCTAGGATTCCACTGGAAACAGTAGCAGAAAGAAACGCTTACTTTACACAAAAGCATGCGGATCAAGTTGAAGCTGTTGAAACTGATGTCCTACGCGAGAATGCACACTCAACGATGCGGATTGGCAAACCTGAACGCCAATCTCGTGTTACTTTTGGTGGTCCTCGTAATAATTAGGTATTAGGAGACTTTTATGGCAAATCAGGAAACCGCGTACGGTCTACGCCCAATTGGGTTGGTAGGTAGTGCGACGAACTCCACAGGTGTGACTAAGTATGAGATCGCATCTGACAATACAAACGCTATCTTCCAGTACAGCATTGTTGTCCCTCTCGCCGCAGGCGTGATTGACCAAGCTGGCGCTACTGATGGCGGTACTACGCAAGCCCTTGGGGTTTTGGTAGGTGTTGAGTACGTCGATAGCACAACTAAAAAGACCACGTTCTTAAACTATTGGCCCGGATCAAACAGCGTAAGCGTTGACACGAACTTCCCTGTCAAAGCTCTCGTTGCTGACAATCCGATGCAAACGTTCCAAGTAGCTAGTGATGCGTCTCTGACGAATCGCGCTACTGCTTTGGCTGCTGTTTTCGCAAACGCAAGCCTTGGAACTTCTGCTCGTACGGGTTCAACCGACACCGGTCGATCAAACTCGGCATTGGGTGTGTCAACTATTGCGACTACAGCTACGTTGCCGCTGAAAATCATGGGTATTGTCGATGACGATGCTAACAGTGATTTTGCTTCAGCCGGTATTCCGCTGATTGTTCGCATTAATGCGCACTACAATTCACCGAATGCTCGATTCGATTCACAAACCACTGCCACCACAACTGGCATATAAGGTAGGAGAAATTCAATGCCTATTACTCGCGCACAATTAGCGAAAGAGCTTGAACCCGGCCTAAATGCTTTGTTCGGCTTGGAGTACGATCGTTACGATCAAGAGCACGCTGAAATCTTTGACGAAGAAACTTCTGACCGAGCGTTCGAAGAAGAAGTCATGCTTTCAGGATTTGGTACTGCCCCTGTGAAATCAGAAGGCACCGCTATTTCATTTGATGACGCGCAGGAGACTTACACTGCACGATATACGATGGAAACAATCGCGTTGGCTTTTTCGATCACCGAGGAAGCCATAGAAGACAATTTGTACGACCGTCTAGCGGCACGTTATACACGCGCACTAGCTCGTTCAATGTCTCAAACCAAGCAAATCCGTGCTGCTACCGTTCTGAACAATGCATTCAGCACTGGTTCACCAATTGGTGACGGTGCGGCTCTTTGTTCAGCGGCTCACCCCTCTATCTCTGGCAACCAGACAAACCTTTTGGCAACTGCTGCGGATCTCAACGAGACTTCGCTTGAGCAGATGCTGATTGAGATTGCTGGTATGACCGATGAAAGAGGTCTGAAAATTGCCGTTCGCGGAATGAAATTAATCATTCCAAAAGAACTGCAGTTCATCGCAGAACGAGTGCTGAACTCGAACCTGCGACCCGGAACGGCGGATAATGATATTAACGCCAACAAGTCAATGGGTATGCTTCCTGACGGTGCAGTAGTGAACCACTTCCTTACGGACAGTGACGCTTTCTTCATCAAGACAGACGCTCCTAACGGCTTCAAACTGTTCAACAGAACCCCCATCAAGACAGCGATGGAAGGGGACTTTGACACCGGCAACATGCGCTTTAAAGCTCGCGAAAGATATTCTTTCGGCGTCAGCGACTGGCGTGCCGTGTTTGGTACTCCGGGCGCGTAAAGCAAGCTTTTGCTGCTTTGGAAGGGCGACATTGTCGCCCTTTCTTTTTGCCTGTTGATTAGTTATTGTTGGGAAATCCTGACAGACGCATCCCGTGTCTGACACTAGCCAAGACAGGAGCTCAACATGGCTAATACGACTTTCAATGGACCGGTCCGTTCGGAAAACGGTTTTCAAGATATAACTAAGAACGCAACCACTGGCGGTGTCACAAGCACCATGACGTTGCAGACTTATACCACCACAATCACTGTTGCTGACGGCGCCACTACAGGAAAAGAGGGATCGATTGGGATTCCGGTTAACTTCATTCCTATGGGTGTAACCGTTGCTGTTACAACCGCTGCGGCTAACGCGGTGAATTTGAACGACATCGGCACTGACGCGGATACCGACGGTTTTGTCGATGGTATTTCTGCAGCAGTAAACAGCACTGGTTTCAAAGGCTTTTTCCCATGCAACGGCGTGCTCGGGATGTCTGGAGGCGCCACTACTGCAGCAGGCGCTACGGCTGACGAAGTAGAGCTTGTAGTCTCTGGTGATCCGGGCGGCGATACCGTTATTGTATTAAAGTTCTTTGGCATCAGTAGTTCCGCTGACGCATCTTAGGAGTTTGATATGGCTGATGCAGTAACCTCGCAAACACTAGTTGATGGTCCCAAATTTGCAGTCCTAAAACTGACTAACATCTCAGATGGGACCGGCGAATCTGCAGTCACAAAAGTGGACGTGTCAGCTTTGCAAAACAGCGCCGATGGTGATGCTTGTACTAGTGTCACCATCGATCGCATCTGGTGGCAATGCATAGGCATGAAAGTGCAGCTTTTGTTCGATGCGGACTCCGATGCTTTTATCATTGAGTTGGGTGAAAACCAAAGCGGTGATCACGACTATAGTATTTTTGGCGGCCTGACGAACAATGCGGGCACCGGAAAAACTGGCGACGTGAAGTTTACGACAGTCGGAGCAAGCTCCGCAGATACATACACCGTAATCTTGTACATGCGAAAAGGTTTTAGTTAATGGCGACGACCAAGGATGTAAAACGACTGCCTTCGGGTCGATTGCAATACCGAGGCGAAACATTTTCAGGTTATAACCAACCAAAAAGAACACCGGGCAAAAACAAAAAATCCGCAGTTCTAGCCAAAAAAGGCAACGACGTGAAGATTGTTCGTTTCGGGGACCCCGATATGACTATCAAAAAGAGTCAACCAGCAAGGCGTAAGAGCTTTCGCGCTCGTCACAACTGTGATACCGCGAAGGATAAATTTAAGGCTCGGTACTGGAGTTGTGAGGCGTGGTAATGGTTAGATCAGACATGCCGCGAGGCTTGAGTTATTACGCAAAGGGCGGCGGCGCTTCTAAGAAAAGCCGAGGCAGTAAAATATGCCCGGCTGGTAAAGCTTGGGCCAAGCGAACCTTTGACACATACCCGTCTGCTTACGCCAATATGGCGGCTTCTAAGTATTGTAAAGACCCGAACTACGCCAAAGGCAGCAAAAAGAAGAAGTAGTGGACATTTATAGCGTGCAGACAGGGACTAAATACGGGACGTTGTTTGCAAACGATGACGCTAATCTTGCTGAACTTAAAGCATGGTTTTTAGTTCAAATACAAGCTGATCTAGAGCAGGACAGTACCCTCACGCAAAGCGTGATTGACCAGACAATGGATAATTGGCGAAGCACTTTTGACGAGTTGGCGAAAGTTGTTTCGTATGAGCTTACAGACAAAGGTCTTTGCGAATCTTTGGCAAACGGTTATGTAGCCGGGGGCGGAAACACCGTTATCAATAAGAGCATGGGACTCGAGGCGTGGAGTTAACCATATGGGCGAGCTAAAGAAGTGGCGCGATCAAAAATGGGTTCGAATTAACGCAGCGGGCGATATCGTTGGTGAATGCGGCACGTCCCCCGACAAGCGTAACCCAGATCGTTGTTTGCCTGAGTCAAAAGCAAGAAGCTTGAGCAAGTCTGAGCGGGCAGCAACCGCACGAAAAAAGAAGAAAGAAGGCAAAAAAGGCAAAACGGTGGTGGCGAACACTAAGAAAGCTACTGTAAAGATGCGGGATGGGGGCGAGGTTCGTCAACAGATCGCCAGAGGCTGCGGCGCTATTATGAGCGATCGTAGGAAAAAAACGAAGTACCTGTGAGGTTGATATGTCTAGAGTAAATCTTGGAATGGGCGGGTCGAAGAAAAAATCATCGCCCAAAAAGAAGGCTATGAAAAGCAAGGGCAGCGCACAAGGCGTTAAAATGAAGTCTAAAGGCGGCGCTATGGGCGGCAAAAAAGAAATGATGCCCGGCGGCATGAAAAACGGCGGCGGCGTCAAGCCAAAAGGCATGAAAAACGGCGGCAAGATGGCTACTAAAGGCTATCGAATGGGCGGCAAGGTTAAGAAAAAAGGTGACAAGGTAGGCGGCAAAATCTAAAAATGGCCTATCTACAATCTAACATCCCGCACTTTAAGTGCTGGGTGCGGCGTGAATACACGCACAACCATGAGAAATACCACGGGGAATTTCTTCATGCAATGGTGATAGGTGTCACTACGATGCCGTGTAGGTGCTTGAGTTTTCAAGTCATTTTTACCGGCATAGAGGCTGAAGGCGAGGAAGAAGACACCGTACATGGTGGTGCAATGTGGGCTCGGATGCCAATTACTGCTTTGGTAGGAGACATTCCACTAGAAGAGTGGCCCGATGCAATGCCGGTATGGGCTGCACAGCCTTGGGATTGTAGCTCGCACCACCACGCGGTTTACGTTTTAGATAGGGCTACACCGTGTCCTTGGTTGGCAAAAATTGATGGTGAAATGTATCCAGCAAAGTACTTGTTTACGGTGGATTACACAGAAAGCGAGATTGCCGACGACCCTGCGCAGCACAAGCAAAGTCACGTTTTGCAGTTGCTAGATGCGGGTAATTGGACCGGAAACATAGTAGCCCTGCCGAATAACCGGGTGCGTGTTACTCATCCGGCATGGTTCGAAACAGGAGAAGGTGGGCCAGACTTTAAGCCATCTGCGCATATACATTACTCCAAATCCGATTTAGATTACACGCTTGATGTAAACCAAATTTTTGACAACTTATACAATGACAACAAGTAGCAGCAAAGATTTTGAACTGGACGTTGCCGAATATGTCGAAGAGGCATTCGAACGTTGTGGGCTAGAGGTTCGCACGGGCTACGATCTTAAAACTGCTCGCAGGTCATTGAACTTGTTGTTTGCAGATTGGGCAAACCGTGGTTTAAATCAGTGGACGATTGAACAAACTACAATACCTTTGGCTACCGGAATAACCGAGTATCCCGGCGGTACTTTGACAATGACGGTCGCGGATTCCGGCTCTTTTTCTATAGCAGAGACAATAACTGGCGGTACTAGCGCCGCCACTGCATCTATAACTAGTAAGCCCAGTTCTACGACTTTGGCGATCACCATACCTAGCGGTACTTTTTCGGCTTCTGAAACGATTACCGGTGGCACCAGTGCAGCCACAACAACGGTCAGTGCGGCAGTTGATTTCGGTGACGTGCGAAGCACCATCGACATTTTGTCGGCGGTTGTCACAAGAGACAGTACTGATTTTCAAATAGAACGTGTAAGCCGCTCTAGCTACCTCAACATCCCGAACAAGGCACAAACCGGCAGGGTAAACGAGTTTTTTCTAGATCGACAAATTACGCCGATCCTCAAGGTGTGGCCCGCACCAGAGAACAATACGGATGTTGTCAAGTTTAACCGATTGACGCGTATTGACGACGCAGACACTAACACCAACACTGTTGACGTTCCTTTCCGTTTTTACCCTTGTTTGACTGCGGGTTTAGCGTATTACCTAGCTATGAAACGAAATCCGCAAATGATGGGCGTGTTGAAGCAGGTGTACGAAGAAGAAATGCAACGCGCGATGGATGAAGACCGAGATCGAGCGTCTTTACGGATCAGTCCGTCGTACGACTACTATAGGACTTAACGATGTCTGGTTTCGCTAACGGCAAAAACGCATACGGTATTTCTGACCGCTCGGGCTTTAGATACAAGCTGCATCGCATGAAGAAAGAGTGGAACGGGTCTTTAGTAGGCCCGGACGAGTATGAGGCGAAGCAACCGCAATTGTTTCCGCCGCCCAGCGTAAGCGACCCGCAAGCGATCAGGAACGCGCGCCCAGACAGGGTGGAACCTTTGGTTATTACGGTAGGTGTTCCGTTACTGACTGAAAAACGATTTATTCCTGTAAAAGCTTCAGGGCAAGTCGGCAATGTCGAGGTATCTACGCCATGAGTTTTACACTAGCCACATTGAAGACGGCCATACAAGACTACTGTGAAAGCGCAGAAACCACGTTTGTGAACAACTTGCCCGTGTTCATCAAAGAAGCGGAAGAACGCATACTCAAAAACATTGAGTTGCCTTTTTTCCGCAAGAACGTCACCGGTACGGCAGCAGCGGGTAATACTTATTTATCAACACCTACGGACTTTTTGAGTCCGTATAGCTTGGCGGTGATTTCAAGTAGTGAGTACGAGTATTTGTTGTTTAAGCAGGTGTCTTTTATAAGGTCATATACTCCAAACCCCGCAACTACGGGCACTCCAAAGTATTACGCTTTATTCGATGATACGACGTTTATTTTAGCTCCCACCCCGAGCTCAACGTTGACTTTTGAACTGCACTACAAGTATCGCCCGGATTCTTTAACGGCGGGTGTAGAAAGTGGAACTACGTGGCTTTCCACCAACGCTCCGGATGCAATGTTGTATGGTTCTTTGGTAGAGGCTGCAACTTTTCTAAAGGTCCCAGAAGAAGCGGCGGGTTACGATCAGCGGTTTGCTCAAGCAGTAGCGGCTTTGAAAGCTCTGGGAGAAGATTATGGTGCTCGAGACGAGTATCGCTATGACATTTCAAAAGGTAGATAGACATGTTTGCTGCTGTTTCTGAATCAGGGTTGGGACAAATTTCTGTTGCTACGACAGTGAACAAAGGTCACGACCCCGAATTTTGGGCACAAGCTATATCCGACAGGGTTGTCAGCGTTGGTGGCAATTGTCACCCGGCGATCGCAGAACAAGCAGAAGCGTTCAAAGAAGCGGTCAAAGCCACGGCTTTGTACTATATTAAGGAGGCCATAAAAAGCGACAGAACGACGCTAATTGGTGAGTTAGAGAAACAAGGCCAGAGTGAAATGGCTAATATAATCAGGAGGCTATAATGGCTATCACGACAGCACTATGCACAAGCTTCAAGAAAGAAATTTTAGAAGCCGTTCACAACTTTAAAAACACGGGCGGAAGCACGTTTAATCTTGCGCTATACACAAGCTCTGCGAGCTTGGGTGCGGGTACAACTGCTTACACGACTTCGAACGAAGTATCGGGCACTAATTATACGGCCAAAGGTGCTTCTTTGACGCGAGTCGACCCAAGTACATCAGGCACTACCGCACTGACAGACTTTGCCGATTTGACATTTTCAAATGCAACGGTGACTGCGAGAGGGGCGCTCATATTTAATGACAGTGCTTCTGGTGATCCAGCGGTATGTGCGCTTGACTTTGGTGGTGATAAAACTAGCACAGCAGGCGATTTCACTATTCAGTTTCCAACCGCTGACGCATCTAACGCGATCATTCGCATCGCATAGGATCTAACGTGTGGCGAATGTTACTGGCTGGGGTAGAGGCACTTGGGGTGAGGGCGCATGGGGCGAAGAGGCCCCAGTTCTTGTCACGGGTGTCGCAGGGACTTCAGCAGTTGGCTCCGTCACAATTGATGCAGAGGCTAATGTCAGCGTCACAGGCGTTTCAGGCACGAGCGCCGTTGGCACGGTTACGGTTGCAGCGGCGGCCACAACCTCTGTCACAGGCGTTTCTGGAACAGGTGCGGTTGGATCAGTCACTGTTACAGCGGGTGCAAGCGTCACTCCAACAGGCGTTTCTGGAACAGGCGCAGTCGGCTCGGTATCAATATCAGGAGCGGCTAACACTTCAGTTACAGGAGTCTCTGGAACAGGCGCGGTCGGGTCTGTTACTACATCTGCGGCAGCCAACACGTCTGTCACAGGCGTTGCCGGGACAGGTACAATTGGTTCTGTTACGGTTGCGGCAGCGGCTAACGCTTCCGTCACGGGCAATGTCGGTACGTCTGCAGTTGGCACAGTCACGGTTGACGCGTCGGGAACAATCATTGTCACAGGCGTTTCTGGAACGGGCGCCATCGGATCTATCACAACAGACGCTGCAGCCAATGTTTCTGTTGTCGGCGTTGAAGGAACGTCTGCGCTTGGCACCATATCGGTATCTTGCGACAACAACATCAGTGTTACAGGCGTTGCCGGGACAACTGAGATCGGAACTGTCACTGCGACTGCAGCGGCTGACGTTGTTCCTACAGGTGTGTCTGCTGATGGTTTGTGTGGCGGCGCGTTGGTGTGGGGAAAAATTGTTCCGGGCCAAGACTCGAGTTGGTCTACTATTGACGACAGCCAAACCCCTAGTTGGTCGAGTATTAATGACAGTCAAACCCCTGATTGGGAAGAGGTAGCTTAAAATGGCAACTTATGTAAACGATTTACGGCTCAAAGAGATCGCCACTGGTGACGAATCTGGTACGTGGGGCACGAGTACAAATACTAACCTCGAATTAATTGCTGAGGCATTTAGTTTTGGCACAGAAGCAATCACGACGAACGCTGATACTCATACTACTACTATTGCTGACGGTTCTACTGATCCCGGTAGGAGTCTTTTCCTTAAATACACTGGCACACTCGATTCTGCTTGCACCATAACTATTGGCCCGAATACCGTCTCTAAGCTGTGGCTCATAGAAAATGCCACTTCCGGGTCACAAAACATCATCATCAAGCAAGGCTCTGGCGCGACAGTCACAGTCCCGAACGGCCAGACCAAGGCGATCTATTCAGACGGTGCCGGATCAGGCGGCGCGATGGTTGATGCTTTTGCTCACCTCAATGTCGTTGACCTCACCGTGGAAGACGATCTGACGATTACTGATGACCTGACGGTAAACGGAGACATAGATCTGGAAGGGTCTATTGACGTAAATGGCACCGCCAACCTAGATGTCGTGGACATTGATGGTGCTGTGGATATGGCTTCTACCTTAGCCATCGCTGGAAACATTAACAGCACTGCCGACATTGTTCTTACAAAAACTGGTACGGATGACGCAGGAATTAAGTTAGCCACAGCGGGAGCTAATCGCTATTTGGCTTCAGATGAAAACGGCGTAGTTGTCATTGGTTCTGGCACCACTCTGATGGGTGGCACACAGTATTTCACGATTACAGATCCGGGCAACGCCGTTTTTGCTGGTGGGGTCACTTACTCAGGCGATTTAGTTTCATCAACCTCTGGCACCTCCAACTTCCGCGCAGGTGTTAACGCAGGTAACAGCATTACCTCTGGCGGCAACTACAACGTGGTCGTGGGCGATGAAGCGGGTACGGCTTTGACTACGGGTGATGAGAATGTAGCTTTAGGCTACGCAGCCTTAGATGCTGAAGATACAGGCAATAGGTCAGTTGCGATTGGGTACAACGCTCTTACTGCACAAAATAACGATGCGAATAATTACAACACAGCGGTGGGGTATCAGGCAGGACTTGCTGTAACAACAGGGACACAGAATGTTTTGGTTGGTGCAGGAACTGGTGACGCATTAACTGATGGTGACAACAATACGGCACTTGGCGCTTTTTCTTTATCAGCCGACACAAAAGGTGATAAATCAGTCGCGGTTGGTGTAGTTGCTTTAGCTTCTCAAAACTTTACAACAGTCACAGACACCTACAATACGGCTGTTGGATACGCAGCAGGTACGGCAGTCACCACGGGACAGTACAACACTCTCCTCGGCGGACTTGCTGGTGACTCGCTCACAGACGCCGACTATAACATAGCGATAGGATTTAACTCTTTGGTTTCTGATACCTTGGGAAGCAGAAGCATTGCTATTGGGCCGGGAGCTTTAAGCGCACAGAATTTTACAACAGCTACTAACTCTTACAATATCGCTATTGGATATGATGCTGGCGATCAAATTACCACGGGAGTTGAGAATGTTGTAATAGGCGGTCTTGCTGGCGATGCGCTTACTACTGGTTCTGCAAACGTGGCTTTGGGTACAGAAGCCCTTAGCGCAGAGGACGGACACGGTAAAAATACAGCAATAGGTCATCAGGCTTTGTTAGTACAAAACGCTGGTGCTGATGCTTATAACGTGGCTGTTGGCTTTCAAGCTGGTAAGGCAGTCACCACGGGAGTCCAGAACACTATCGTCGGGGGACTTGCATTAGACGCAGCCACCACAGGCGCAGCACAAACGGCTATAGGGTACGCAGCCCTGACTAGCGATCCAAAAGGACAAAACAGCACAGCAGTCGGTCACAACGCATTATCAGCCCAAAATTTTACTACAGTTACCAACGCTTACAATACTGCGGTTGGCTCGCAAGCCGGTGGTGCAGTCACCACGGGAGTTGAGAACACCATAATCGGCGCTCTTGCAGGTGATGCTCTTACAGATGCTGATTATAACGTGGCTGTAGGTCTAGGGGCTTTATCAGCAGATACTTTAGGCAGCAAATCTACAGCAATCGGCACAAACGCTCTACAAAATCAAAACTTCACGACAGCTACAGATTCGTTTAATACAGCGTTGGGCTTCCATGCTGGCTATGCAGTCATCACGGGAACTAGCAACACCCTTATCGGTGGCTTAGCAGGAGATGCTCTTACTACTGGCGATCAAAACGTAGCCGTTGGAACAGGAGCGTTAAGCACAGATGACGTAGGTAAGTTTAGCACTGCTATTGGTTACGCTGCCCTTAATGCTCAAAACTTTGC
>Ga0208899_1000845_pt1 | contig 22473 bp, 21 predicted proteins | sample VirMetDEL_Nov_24_FD_184518 | JGI IMG/M metagenome (GOLD analysis project Ga0208899, IMG submission 184518) | Aqueous microbial communities from the Delaware River and Bay under freshwater to marine salinity gradient to study organic matter... | ecosystem: Environmental > Aquatic > Marine >... | reverse complement strand
ACCTGCCATATATAGTATAGGCCAAAATAATTGTGGGCAACATGCTACAAATGATGTTGTTAACCATACAGACATTCAACGTGAATTCACTTTATCCTGTTGGTCTGATGTTGTATCAGAAGAATGCATTGTTGGTGGTTTAAAAACCGATGGAACTATTTGGAGCTGGGGAAAAGGAGCTCTTTTTGCGAGCCATGGAAATAATCTAGATTATAATCAAAAATATTCGTCACCAGTTCAAGAATATTATTCTTCTACTGACTGGTGTCTTCTAAACAGGGATAATTATTCAACAGTTGCAATAAAAACAGATGGAACTCTCTGGGGTTGGGGCTACAATTTTGGCAATTTAATGCTTAATACATGTGGGTTTTTAGCGACAGGTTATTATAGACCATATCAAGAATACACATCAAGTACAAATTGGTGTTATGCTTCGCCTTCGGCGTCTGTTCATTATGGAATAAAAACAGATGGTACCATGTGGGTCGCAGGGTGTAATTTTCAGAATGGAAGAGGAATGGTCCCCGATCCTTCTGTTAATTTATCTTCTCCTGTTCAGGAAGTTTCATCAAGTACAAATTGGTGTTATGTAGGTGCTGGCGGACATAATCATATTGCTGCTCTAAAAACAGACGGAACCTTATGGAGTGCAGGGTGTTTTAGTTGTGGGGTTTTAGGAATTAATGATGCTGCAGCCAATGTTTCTTCTCCTGTTCAGGAAGTTTCGTCAAGCACAAATTGGTGCACACTTAGTTTAGCTAACTTGTATAGAACTAACGCAATAAAAACAGATGGAACTCTCTGGGGTTGGGGTTTGAATGTTTGGGGGCCCATTGGTGATGGTACCACTTTAAAGCGCTCATCTCCTGTTCAGGAAATTTCGTCAAGCACAAATTGGTGTTATGTAGCCGCTGGTGCGGGCTATACAACAAAAGCTATTAAGACAGATGGAACTCTCTGGGGTTGGGGTTTATGGTGTTGTTGTATTTTTGGCGCCGACCAAGCGGCAAATGGATGCGCGTCTTCACCGGTTTGCATAAATTTGGGAAATAATGATTGGACTGTAATATCTCGATCAGGTACTCTGTCTACAACAGGTATAAGAACATTACAAACAGGATTTAGTGAGCCATGAGTGTTATTAATTTTGCAAATTTAGAACTTATTATTGCTGAAAAAATAAGCTCCGCAACTTCGCCTTTAGAAATACAAACTTATTCAAAAGCTTTAGCACAAATTAAACATGGAACTATATATACGGTTATTAATTTTTCAGATTTACCCGCTACGCAGGATTCCGCTGGATTATTATATTATGTAAGTAGTGAAGAAACTGTGTATGTTTCACTTAGTGATGTTTGGGTTTCGTTTGGTTCAAACAATAATCTAGGTGTGATGTGGGGGAGTTTTGCTTATGGAATGGCTGGTCCAAACAAAGGCGGCGGTGATTATTCCTCACCGATTCAAGAATTTTGTAATTCAAAAGATTGGCTAACATTAAAAAATAGTTCACTTAATGTATTCGGGCTTAAATGTGATGGATCTCTTTGGGGTTGGGGGTATGGGAGTGGAGGACGCATTGGTATACTTGGCTTTAATGTTGGACTACAACTAGCAAGTCCTGTCCAAGAATTAACATCAAGTACATGGGTTGATTTATCACCTGGAATGCAAGGTGGCAACGCTATTAAAAATGATGGTACTCTTTGGTCTTGGGGCGATAACACTTCCGCTTTGGCAAACAATTGTGATATTGCAAATTGTTCTTCACCAGTACAAGAAATAACCTCATCAACAGATTGGAGTAAATTATCTAATACAACTGATTGTACTAGATCAGCGCATGCTATTAAAACTAATGGCACAATGTGGGTATGGGGTTGGAATGCTTGGGGACAACTTGCATTAGGAGATTATGTAAACCGATCTTCTCCTACTCAAGAAATATGTTCTGCAACAAACTGGTGTTTTGCTAACGGTTCATATCACCATTCATTTGCTATTAAAACTGATGGTACTCTGTGGGGAACAGGGAAACAAAATCATGGGGCTTTAGGAGATGGTGTTTGCGCAACTACTTGTATTAATTCTTGGCGTCAAGAGGTGTGTGGTGCCACAAATTGGTGTTTTGTGGCCGGTGCGTCGTGTAGTAGCTTAGCTATTAAAACAGACGGAACTATGTGGAATTGGGGAAACAATTTTAATGGTTTGTTAGGTGCAAATCTTTCTTATCCAGCTACTGTATGCTCAACTTCACCTATACAAGAAATTACTTCTAGTACTCTTTGGTGCAGCGGTGCAGGAAGTTCTTACACTAAATATGGGCTTAAATCTGATGGATCTCTTTATTTTTGGGGTGATTGGGTTTACGCCAAAGCAGCGCTTGGATTTCCAGAGGGTTGTTACTCATCTCCGGTTGCAGAATTAAATCCTGTGCTATGGTGTCAAATATCTACAGGCGGTAATTGTATATTAAGTGGTACATTAGCTGTGCCTTATTATACATGAGGAAAATAAAATGTCAATAGATAAAACATCTTTTATAAGTGCAACAAGTACAAAAATAGGTACGGCAAATTCATCTTGCACTACATCGGATCTTGTTGCATTGTCTGCAGCTACTAATGCTCTGACCACAAATAGACATAATTATATTGATAAGGTGTGTAATTTACCAGATATTGCATTAGGTACTGTTTCTGAAGGTACTATAATTTATGCAAACGATATTAAAGCACAATTAGTAGCAACAGCAACATCATGGGTTGGTTTAGACGGAAGATTGTATAGAAAAGATGTTGATACGGGCCCTCTTTATTCCGCAGGAAGATATATTTATGGTGCTCTTTTACGGTATCCACTTAATGCTACTGAGCAATGCTGCTTTAATGTAAATTGTTATGGCGGAAATTGGATAGACGCAACAAGTGCCGGCAGTACCTCTCTTTCATCAGCCTTTGGTATTAAAGTTGATGGAACTATGTACCAATGGGGGTATGTATGTTTTACTCTTAATACGAATATCTGTAATACTGTCGGAGTTTGTTGTATCTCTTCGCCTGTACAAGAACTTTGTTCTGCAACAAATTGGTGTCAAGTATCTTCTGGAGAGCGCAGAGGATCCGCAGTTAAATCTGATGGAACTCTTTGGAACTGGGGATGTGGTAATTTAGGTAATGGTTTTATTGGCACTTGTGCTAGATCACCAGTTCAAGAATTTTTTTCAGACACAACTTGGACGTGTGTAGCATCGTCAAGTTTTGATGCAATTGCATTAAAAAGTGATGGGAGCTTATGGACATATGGATCCGGCGTATCAGGAGTTTACGGTCAGGTGTGTTCTCCAGTTCAAGAATGTTTAAGCGCAACATGGATAGCAATATCTAACAGAAGTGGTGGAACTGCTGAAAACGGGGCTCATGCCATTAAGTCTGATGGAACTCTTTGGGGTTGGGGTAGAAATTGTTGTGGACAATTAGGATATAATTCAGGATCCGCTACATTCATTTCATATTCTCCTGTCCAAGAAGCTTCATCAAGTACAACATGGTGTGGGGTCGGGGCCGGGAATTATTCTTCCGCAGGAATTAAAACGGACGGTACTCTTTGGGGTTGGGGTACTAGACCTCCAAATAGTGTTTGGACAGTAGGTGCACACTCTTCACCGGTTCAAGAGATTTGTTCTGCAACAAATTGGTGTCATGTAACACATGGAACAAGCGGTATTGGTATTAAAGCCGATGGTACTATGTGGGGCTGGGGGCAAAATTATTGTTATTCTTTAGGTCTTGGTACCACTTCAGGTCTTAATACCTGTTCGCCTGTTCAAGAAGGAAATGGATTTACAGATTGGTGGAGAGTTTGTCAATACGGGTCAGTTTCTTATGCTATAAGAAATTGTTAAGTTAACAAATCCATTATAAATATATCTATTAAACAATGAACGGAGTGAGAAATTATGAAGCTCAATATTGGTGCGGGCGCTGAGCGCTTTCCTGGTTTTAAAAATGTTGATTTTGACGAAAGAGAAAATCCAGACTATAACTTTGATATTGAAAAAGATGTCTGGCCATTCGAAGATAATTCAGTAGAAGAGATTATTGCAAACCACGTCCTCGAGCATCTCGGTGACGGTTTCATGCATACGATGCAGGAGATGTATCGTGTTTCAAAACACGGTTCGTCTATTCATATTCGCGTTCCTCATCATCGTCACAATAGTTTTTATGCAGATCCTACTCATAAGAGAACGATCATGGCTGAAACGTTTCGCATGATGGGTAAGAAACACAATAAGTCTGCAAGAGAAAATAAATGGAGAACTTCAAGACTTGCAGATGTGTATGATATTGATTTTGAAGTTGTTCATGAAGAAATGATTCCTGACGAAAAGTTTCGTAACCAATTTCAAAACGTTCCAAAGGAAGAAGCTGAAATGTATGTTTTACAACATTGGAACATTGTATCTGAACTTGCTGTAACTTTGGTGGTAGTGAAAGAATGATTGAAAATCCTGAAAGTTTAAAGACAATAATTGAAGAACTTGTAAATAAACATCAGGCAAAACTCGCAAGAGAAATTCTTGATTATTATTACACAAGATGTGAAACCCTTGCGGATTATGATGTACTCGGTTATCTTTGTCTTAAAAATAGTTATGCGGAATTATCTGTAAAGGCAGCCGAAGACGCATATGCATTAACTACGAACTCTCTTGAAATGTACGCCGCAAGAACAAATCTTTATAAAGCGTACAATGCTGCAAATATGCCAGAGAAAGCATTATTTTATACAGGATTAAATTTAAAGATAACTCCTGAAGATTTTGATACACAAGTGTTTCATGCTGCAAATCTTAAACTCAATGGGCAGCGCGGCCTAGGAGAAAAACTTATTCAACAAGCAATTGATAAGGGCATTACTGATAAACAAAAGAGAGATATTCGTTCTACTCATTCACACAAGTTTCTTCGTAAAGGAGATACAGGTTATGGTATAGATTTATTCCTTGGCGTGAAAAAAGATAAAGCCACAACATTCCATTTGATGGGAATGGAAAGATGGAACGGAAAACCAAAGAAAGGTAAAAAACTTTATATTTACGAAGGTGGGGGAATAGGAGATACTTTTATTAATGTTCGTTTTATGGAACACGTAAAAGATCTTGGCATGGAGCCGGTTTTGTATAGTAATTTAGGTCGTGAGAGCGTGATGGATGTATTACATCGAAACGGATTTAATGTCCAAACACACCATTACGGAATTAATACTACTTGTCCTCATACTGAACTTATGGTATTACCTTGTGATATGAGATTAAAAGAAAAAGATTTATGGCGCGGTCCTTATATCACTCCGTTAAAACAAGAACACACTGATCTTGGGCCAAAGAAAAAGTTTCGTATTGGAATTAAGTGCAATGGAAATCCATACTTTGCACAAGACATGTATCGTTCAATACCATTTGAAAAAATGATGGGCGCAATGCCTGATGACGTAGAAGTATATTACATTGATACAGAACAAGAATTCCCAGGAGTTATCAATCTGAAAGATCGTATAAATAATTGGGAGGATACACTCGACTATGTTTCGCAAATGGATATAGTCGTAAGTAGTTGTACTAGTCTTCCACATATTGCAGGAGCAATGGGTATACCAACTGCGGTTATGGTACCAATTGCCGAATATTATATTTGGTCTTCTTCAAGACAAAATGATACATCTCCTTGGTACGGCGACAGTTTCCGAGTATTCAAACAGAAAAAGGTTCGTAATTGGGACGAGCCTCTTGAAAAAGCTAATAAGTATATACTTAAGATTATGAAGGAAAATGGTTATGCAGATTGATATATTCGTTAGGACACACGATAGACAAAACGTTCATAATGATTGGCGAACAAGATATGCAAAAATGGGAAAAAGAGAATTAATTCAAGGTTGTTTTAATTCACTACTTAATGCCGTTGAATATGTAAAAGATCATAATGTTCGTCTTACAGTTCTTGATGATCATTCTTCTCCTGAGTTTGTTGAATGGTTAAAAGAAAAGCAGAAGAAAAGATATTTTCATATCATTCATAACGAAGAAAAAGGTTATAGATATTCTGCACATCAACAATTTTTAAAATGCCGAGACAGCGATGCGGATCTTGTGTATTGTGTAGAAGACGATTATTTACACACGGAAACTGCTATTCAAGAAATGATTGATACATATGTTTTGTTTTCAGAAAGACTTGGGCAAAAAAATATAGTTTTATATCCATTTGATGCTCCTGAAATATACAACCCACCAAAAGATCAATGTTTACTTGTTCATGGTTCAAATCGTCATTGGAGAACTGGTCATTATACAACAAATGTAATGTTTACAATTCCAAAAATATTTAGAGATCATTGGCCTTTGTTTGAAGTTTTATCTTTAAATTATAACGGCGATTATCTTCGTAAAGAAGAAGAAAAAGACAAACACATTCGGTATGAAGAGGCGAACACAATTTGGAATATATGGCAAGCAGGACATGCAATGCGTTTTAATCCTATTCCAAGTATCGCTCTTCATATGCAATTTGATGCACAATGGGATCCTTTTATAGAATGGAAACAGTGGTGGAAGGACTATGCTGAAGAATGATATGTGCATATGCTATTTCAAAAAATGAAGAAGAAAATGTAGCTCGATTTATAGAACAGACAAAGTTATTCGATCAAGTAGTTGTTCTTGATACAGGTTCTGAAGATAAAACAATAGAACTATTAAGAGAAGGCGGTGTAAAAGTCGAGCAAAAGACCTATGACGAATTTAATTTTTCGAAAGCAAGAACAGATTCAATGAAACTTGCCGATGATGAAGTTGAATGGTTTATGTGGATTGATTTTAATGAAAAGCTCGAGATTACACAAGAACAAATAGATTATATTAAAAACTGTAATGCCGATGGATTTAAGATTAATTGTTATGATTATTATAATGAAGATTATCTTGAACATAAATTAAAAATACATCGTCGAGACAAATATGTTTGGTTATACGCGGTTCATGAATATTTAGGGCATGTTTCTGATGACGTCATATTAGAATATATAGACGTAAAAATTACTAAAAAGAAACGCAAGTCGTATGAAAAAGATCGTTTTCAAACAATGATTTGCGAACGTGAATTAAATAAAGAATTAACAAATTCTGACGACATAGCTCATTATTCTTGGTGGGCAATCCAATTTTATAAAGACAATGAAGTATTTTATCGAGTAGCTCATCATTCTCAAAATTATTTGAAACATACTCAGGCTTATACAATTGAGTTTAGAATATATTGCTTTATTAATGGTAGTGATTATGAAATGAGAGAAGGCCGATGGGATAAAGCGATTGATCTTGGTTTCCACGCATTAAGTGAATCAATTATATTTAGAGATCGAAAACCAGAATGTTTTCAATCTGCAATAAATAATCTAGCAAGGCTTGGTGTGGACATAATGTTCCGCAATATACAGAATGGAGTTACAGAATGAAAAAGACGTTTGTAATAAACGGCGGCGCAGGTAGAGTTATTTGTGCAATTCCTGCATTAGAAAAATACGCAAGATTAAATCCTGACTCAGATTTTAATGTTGTAATTCATGGGTGGGAATCTCTATATTGGAGCCATCCTCTTCTTCAAAATAAAACTTATGGTATACAAAATAAAGGTATTTTTGAACAAGTGTTTAAAGATACTGACACCGTATGTCCTGAGCCTTATTTTCTTCATGGATATTACAATCAAGAATTGAGTATGGCAGAAGCTTTTGATAAAGAAATTAATCTTACGGACGATCATTCTGATCTTGAAAAACCAAACCTGTATCTTAGTTCACTTGAAATAAATTCTGCTCGACATATTATTAAAGGTCATAAAGATGAAAAGAAAAAACTACATAGTGTAGTTGTTCAACCTTATGGTAGCGGTATGCGCATTATGAATGATCGCCCGTTTGATACAAGTCACAGAAGTTTAGACGTAGATCAATACTTACATCTTGTAAAAGAATTATCAAATCATGCAATTGTATACTTCTTTGGTCCGCCTGATTTAAGACATCCTGGCGATGAATTTTCTGTACCTCTAATGAATTTTAATCCAGATCTACGTATGTTTATGAGTCTAATATCCGAAACGGATTACTTTATTGGTTGTGACTCCGTTGGACAACACATGGCACGGGCATTTAATAAAGAGGGCACAATCTTTATGGGATCAACATTTGAAGAAAATGTAAGTTATCCTGACCACTTTGATATTATTCGCAAAGAAGGTCATAATCCAGTTTATAATCCAATTCGTTTTGGTGGAGTTGACTCAGATCTTATTGATCGCATGAATGATGGAATACTTAATATAGAAGCTTCTCAATTTAAAGAAGTCGTTGATGATATCTGCTCAAGAATATATACGTTACAATAATGAATGAACAAATAACTTTTCGTCCATGTGGTGAATGTACAGGATGTTGTATTGGTCAGCTTGCCGCGGACATTTATGGCAGAAAAATGTGGCCAGGAAAACCTTGTGATTTTTTAGTCAAAGGTATTTGTACCATATACCAAGATAGACCGCAATCACCATGTAGAAATTTTCAATGCGGTTGGAGTCAATATCTTTTACCTGAAGATATGCGCCCTGATAAATGTGGTATTATGGTGTCAGTTGAAACAAACTCAGATGGATCTCAATTCTTAAGACTTGTTGAAGTAATGCCAGATCCACCACAAGAAACTTATAAAAGAATATATGAGGCTGCCAAAATCTTAGGAGCAAAAACTGTAATAAGCCGATATACAACGGTGTCAGAATGAAAAAATTATTTTTTATGAGTGGACTACAAAGATCAGGTTCTACTTTATTAGGTTCATTGCTTTCTCAAAATCCTGATTTTTACGTATCACCAACAAGTCCAGTACTTGATTTTTTAGTTTCTTCTGATATGTCTTTAAATACACTTTCAAGCGTATATACATATAATTCAGAAGAAGTAAAAAAATCTATTTTTGGAAGCACATTTAAAAATTTCTATAAGCATATCAAAAAGCCAATTATAATAGATAAGCATCGCGGATGGTCAAGTAATGTTAATACGCTAAAAAACTTTGTTGTACCAAATCCAAAAATAATTGTTACATATCGCCCTATTGCAGAAATAGCTACATCTTTTATTAAGTTAGCTGAAAAAGATCCTGATAACGCAATTGATGTGGGTCTTAAAGAAAGAAATTTAGAAATTAATAATTACAATAGAGCAAGATATGTTTGGGAAGAGTGGACATACGAAATGTATGATACTCTTAGGTATGGTTTAAATAATCATCGAGAAAATATTTATGTAGTTCACTATAAAAAACTTGTTGACAATCCTCAAGAAGAATTATATAATATATATGATTTCTTAGAATTAGAAAGATATGAGGAACATTATTTTGAAAATATAATAAATACTTTGTCTGAACAAAAAGACGAATTATGGGGATTTAAAGGTTTACATGACATACGATCTTCGGTTAATTACGAGAGTAATGATCCAAAAGATATCATAGGAGAAGACCTATGCCATTACTTTTCAGTATATGACAAATTCTTAAAACTTTAAAGGAGACTATAAAAATGAAAATGCTATATATTATTGACCGTACTTCAAGAATGCACGGTTATGAACTTGCACCAAATCTTAAAGTAAAAGTTGGTTCTGAAGAATTAACTCTTACACCTGAAGAATATCATATTGACAAATTTCATACCGCGATGGAAGAAGGCTCTGTGATTACTGTATACGGAACCCGTAACGTGACTTCGTTCCGTGGAGATCAATTAACTGGTGTTCAAGCAGCAATATAAACCTAGGAATATTTAATTGCCTTTTATTATTGATAATGAAAACGATTGGATACAACAACATTGGATGCAAGACCGTTTTTATGAAGAACGCGAATTAAAGGCAATTGCAAAATGTATAAAACCAAATAGCGTGATTCTTGATGTTGGTGCAAATATTGGAAATCACGCTATTTGGCTAAATCAAAACGTAAATCCAAAACAAATATATGTGATTGAGCCTCATCCTGATGCAATAAACTTAATGCTTAAAAATGTAGCAATTAATTATTGCCACCAAATAAGATTTGACTTTTTAGGTATTGCTTTAGGAGAATTTAAATCTAAATCTGTTATAAAGAATTATGAACCAAGTAATTTAGGAGCAACACGCTTAGAAATAAGTGACAAAGGTTCTATAGATACAATACCTGGCGATGAATTAGGATTAGATTTTGACTTCATTAAAATAGACGTTGAAGGAATGGAACTTGGAGTCATAAGAGGTTTAAAAGAAACAATCAAAAGATGTAAACCAAATATGTTCATTGAAATTGAAGATGAGCATTATGAAGAGTTTGAAAAATTAATGCGAGAATATGGATACATCATAATATTTGAAAGTAGAAATTATCATCATTGTAGAAACTGTATAGTATGCCCAATCCAATAAGAGTTTTTGTAAACGGTGCTTTTGATTTATTGCATACAGGTCATTTAGATTTATTATGGCATGCAAAAAATTTAGGAGACCATCTTTTAGTGGCAATAGATTCTGATGAAAGAATCAAAAAGAATAAAGGACAGGAAAGACCATTTAATCCATTACATATACGTAAAGCAATTATGGAAAACCTGCGAATGGTAAATTCAGTTGCAGTATTTGATACTGATGAAGACTTGATAAATATCATTAGAAAATTTGAACCTGATATTATGGTAAAAGGTTCAGATTGGCGCGGTGGTGAAATCATCGGCGGTGATTACTGTAAAGAAATACGTTATTATGAGAGGGTGAACGATGAGTCAACAACAAAGCTCATTGAAGATTTTATTGATAGGCGACAGCTGCTATGATTATTATCATTATGGCAATGCAAATAGAATATCGCCAGAAGCACCAATTCCAATTTTTGATTTAAGTCATATTGATAAAAAACGTGGAATGGCTTCAAACGTATACGATAACCTTAAGGCTCTAGGAGCTGATGTTCATATCGTAACAACATTTTCCGAAAATAAAAGAAGATACATAGACAAAAAGACGGGCCAACAATTACTGAGAGTTGATGAAAAGATTGACTCTGAACAGTATGAAAATGTTATGGCTCCTCTTTTTTCTGACTATAATGCTATTGTTATATCAGATTATGATAAGGGATTCGTTTCTTATGATACGATTACTTCAATAAGAAACGAATTTGACGGCCCTATTTTTCTTGATACAAAAAAGAAAAACCTTGGATCGTTTAATAATATCTTTATTAAAATTAATCAATATGAATATGAAAATTCAGATTATCTTCCTTATAAATTAGAATCATTAATCGTAACATATGGATCAGAAAAAGTCGTTTGGGGAAATAGAGAATTTTATCCACCAAAAGTAAGTGCATATGATGTATGTGGAGCAGGAGATACGTTTCTTGCGTCTTTAGCATTTGAATATTTAAGAAAGAATAGTATGGAACAAGCAATAAATTTTGCCATGAAAGCCGCGGCAATTACAGTTCAAAAAATTGGTGTATATGCGCCATCTCTTATGGAAATTGAAAAATGAAAAATGCATCTCTTCCAAAAATACTTAAACCATATTATTGCTCAGATCTTGTTCGTATTGGGAAAGATAATGATGGTGGTTATTTAGTTAATAAAAATGATATTCACAACGCAAAATCTTTGTTGAGTTTTGGAATAGGTGAAGATGTTTCTTTTGAAAAAAATTTCATATCTTTAAATCCTTGTCCTGTATATGCATATGATGAAACAATAGGTCAAGAACATAAAGATTTTTTTGTTGATAATAAATCATTATACCACGAAAATATAAGTATGTCAAATATAAAAGACATATTAAATAGTGTTGAAGATCAGGTATTTTTAAATTGTGATATAGACGGTGGCGAATATGATATACTTAACGAACTTTTAGTTCAATCTCATAAATTTACTGGTGTTACAATAGAATTTCATGATATATCTAAATACGAATGTTTTAATGAATTAACAAACTTCATTGCAAAGTTTGATTTAAGATTAGTCCATACACATATAAATAATTATACTTACGTAATAATGCAAGACGGAACTTATACTCCAAGCGTTATTGAACTTACGTTTTCTTCTTCAAAAAACAACACAGAATTGAAAAGAAATATTCCTCTCCCTCATCCGTTGGATATGCCAAACAATCCAGATGATGATGAGTTTAGAATATCATTTTAGTATGGAGATTATATAATGACAAGACTATCTGGATTTGTAGAAAAAGGATGGGGCCACGAGTTGATTTGGGCAACCAATGATAAGTATTGTGGAAAACTAATGAAGTTTAATAAAGGTGCAAAATTTTCAATGCACTTTCACCGAGAGAAAGAAGAGTCTTGGTATATACTTGACGGGGTATTTGATGTGCGTTGGATAAATACATTTGATGCCTCACAGATTACGAATCGTCTTAAAGCTGGCGATACTTGGCATAACGAGCCTTTATTACCACACCAAGTAGAATGTATTGAAGAAGGAACGATTATTGAAGTTTCGTCTCCAGATTCTGTTGAAGATAACTATCGCGTCATTGCTGGTGATAGTCAAAAGGAGAATATATAATGACAAAAATTTTGATTACTGGTGGAGCAGGATTTATTGCACATCATCTTGTAAATAAAGTATTAAAAGAAACTGATTGGGATATCGTAACTCTTGACAGATTGGATTATAGCGGTAACTTAAATCGTTTAGATGATACTCTTAAAGAATTTGATGCTGAAACAAAAAAGAGAGTAAAAATCGTATTTCATGATTTAAAAGCAGAAATTAATCCTTTAATTCGTGCTTCAATTGGAAATGTTGATTATATCGCACATTTGGCTGCAGGTTCTCATGTAGATCGTTCTATTGAATATCCTATGGAATTTGTCCTTGACAATGTAGTTGGAACTTGTAATATTTTGGAGTTTGCAAAAAGTCAAAAACAAAACTTAAAACGTTTTATATATTTTAGTACTGATGAAGTATTTGGTCCTGCACCTGGTAACGTAAAGTATAAAGAAAACGATCGTTATAATTCAACAAATCCATATAGTGCTACAAAAGCAGGTGGCGAAGAATTGGCAGTTGCGTATCAAAATACTTACGATCTTCCTATCTATATTACTCATACAATGAATGTGTTTGGAGAAAGACAGCATCCTGAAAAATATATTCCAATGTGTATTAAACGTACAAGAGATGGAGAAAAAATTACCATTCACAGTGATAGTACAAAAACAATTCCAGGATCAAGACATTATATTCATGCTGATGATGTTGCGGATGCAGTTTTATTTCTATTAAATAAAGAAACAATAAAAGAATTAGAATGGGGTGGAGCTAAATGCCCAAAGTTTAATATTGTTGGTGCAGAAGAAATTAATAATTATGAATTAGCAAAAATTATTGCTGACGCACAAGGTAAAGAACTAAATTATGAATTTGTTGATTTTCATTCAAGTCGTCCTGGGCACGATCTTCGTTATGCATTAGATGGTGATAAGATGGCTACAATGGGTTGGGTACCAGTAAAATCAGTAAAAGAAAGAATTACTGAAGTTGTAAAGTGGACTCTTGAAAACGACAGATGGCTTGTATCATGAAAGTCTTTATCACCGGTGTTGAAGGATTTATAGGTCAAAACTTTATTCGGTCATTACCTGATGATTGGATTGTAAGTTCATATGATATTAAAGACAATCCAAATTTAAGACCACGGGATCTTGATATAAAAGGTAATGATTGGGTTATTCATTTTGGTGCTCTTAGTTCTACCACAGAAACAGATGCACAAAAAGTTATGGATCTCAATCTTGCCTGGTCTATTGAATTAGCAGAAGAATGTGAAAAGTATGGTGTGAATCTTCAATGGTCATCTTCTGCATCTGTTTATGGAAACAAATATGATTACCCTGTTGATGAACAACTCAAATGCAAGCCACTTAATTTATATGCACAAAGTAAATATTTTTTTGAAGAATATATGAAAAGTGTTAATCACAATATTATATGGCAAGGATTTCGCTATTTTAATGTATATGGTCCATATGAAGATCATAAAGGATCTCAGGCTAGTCCATATACTCAGTTTGCAAAACAAGCACGTGAAACGGGTGTAATTAAAGTTTTTGAAGGATCTGAAAATTATAAAAGAGATTTCATTCACGTTGATCGCATTATAGATCTACATCACAAAATGCTAAAGGTAAAGGAAAATGGAATTTTTAATATGGGTACAGGATCTCCTCGTAGTTTCCTTGACGTTGCACGTGATGTCGCCCTGTTCTATAATGCTAAAATAGAAGAAATTCCTTTTCCTGATCATTTAATTGACCATTATCAAAAATATACCCATGCTAATATGGATAAACTCAACATTCTATTATAATTATTTTTGTTATTGATAATAAAATTATAACATAGTAAAAAGTAATGTCAATAGAAAAATGCAGAACCACACTCTTTTATAAATAGAAACAAAAAAGAGCATAGGTTCTAATGACGACTCAAGCAAATCTTTATGTGGATCAAGGAACTGACTATGTAATTGACTTAGATCTCACCGATACTACTGGTGCTGATTATCCTGTCTCAAACAAGTCATTCTACTGCAACATTAAAAAATTGTATTCATCGGCGATATCAGCAAATGCCGATATTACAGTTATTTCCAATTCAAATAATACATTAATCGAGCTTTCATTGTCTCCAGCCGCAACTCGCGATTTGGATCCAGGTAAATATACTTATGATGTTATTATGATTACACAAGGCGGTACTCAGACAAAAATTCTTGAAGGACTTATGCATATAGTTCCAACTATGACAAGGGTATAAAAATGTCACGTAAAGAAAGAGTTAAAGTATTTGTAAATCAGTCAAATTTAGTTGTAAAAACTATGGCTGATATAGATAATGTAGATCTTACTGCAAATGCAAACGGTGCAATACTCATATATGATTCTTCAACAGAAAAATTTAAAGCCTCAACCACTCTCGATGCTCAGATTATCGACGGTGGTACATATTGATTATAAATAACCGAATAGAAAATAATAATTAAGAAACGTGGTATCGAATGGCTTCAATCATAAAACATAAGAGAAGTTCTACCCAAGGAAGTAGGCCTACTACATCGGACCTTCAACTTGGCGAAATTGCTATCAACACTCACGACGGAAAAATGTTTTTCAAAAGGGATGCCGGCGGATCCCTTTCTATCGTTGAGGTAGGTTTAGATCAATCTGCGGTTGGAGTTTATTATGTATCAAAAAGCGGGTCCGACTCATCCGCAGGTACTACACTTGCGTCATCATGGGCTACACTTGAACACGCAGTTCAAAATGTTCCTCGTGGAGCTACAATATATCTTAAATCAGGTGATTACACAATTGTAAATCCAATTACAATTCCTGAAGATGTTGCGATTATTGGCGATAACCTTAGAAATACTATTATAAGACCAACAACCAAAACTTCTGATATTTTATGGGTAAGCAACGGATCTTATATTCACGATGTAACTTTTAAAGATCACGAAAGCCCAGCTGCAGCCGTTGCGTTTAATCCTGACGCTTCTGCAGGTCCAATTTCAATGAGTCCATATATTCAAAACTGCACAAGTATAACAACAACTGGTACAGGTTTACGCATTGATGGAAGCGATGCAACGGGTACTAAAAGTATGGTTGTTGACGCATTCACACAATATAACCAAGGTGGTATTGGTGTTCATATTAAGAACAGCGGTTATGCACAATTAGTGTCAGTATTTACTATTTGTTGTGATATAGGAATTTTATGTGAAACCGGCGGTTTCTGTTCTGTAACAAACTCAAATAGCTCATTTGGTAATTATGGCCTTAAAGCTGATGGTGTAGGATCTTTACTACAATCAGCAACTTTAGTAGAACAACTTACAACAAAATCATATAAAATTAAAGGTGTAATTAAGAAACCGCAAATTGGCGGTGCTATTTCTATTAATAGCGCAAATACATATATTACAGTTGCAAGTACATCAGCGCTTTCAATTGACAGCACACTTTCTGTTGGCCCGACATTTACTAATGAGGCTGCAGATTTACAAACGGCAAGATCTACTGTATTAGGAATTAAAAATAAAGTTCAAACAGATACTATAGATTATATAAACGAAACGTATCCAACGTTTGATTATAATGGGTTTAAATGTACTCGTGACCTTGGATACATTATTGACGCGGTAATAGATGATATGGTATTGGGTACCAATTATCGCTCTGTAACCAACGGTAATTCTTATCTACGAGCATCTGCAAATACAGTTTTAAGTGAACAACTTACTGAAACAATTGCAGCGATTAATTTTGCAAAAAGTCAAGTTGTATCATTTATATCTTCAAATGATGCAGCAAATACAGTAAGTGCAAACTTTGATATTATAACAGGAATTATGAATGGTGGAACAGCTCCTGCTATTGTGTATCCTGATCCAACTGGTGTATCAACCAACGCAGCAAATGCCGCCGATAACATTCAAGCAAACCGTGCATTTATTATTGAAAATGCAATAGGATATAGTGATATTGTTCTTTCGCCGACAATTCCTGATAAAGCTGCATATCGTACAAATATTGGTGAAATAATTGATGCAATCACATATGATATATTATATGGCGGAAACAGTCAAACAATAATTCATGCAGAAAAATATTGGGAAAAAGATACTTGGCAATATACTGAAGTAGAAAAAACACTTATACCTCAGGTTTATGCACAAGTAAAAAATGATATATCAGGTGTCATTACTCTTAGTCCTCTTTCTCCATTCCAAGGAGATCAGTCACAAGTTGTAAGCGGTCTTACTGCCGCTAGTATAACCGAGCAAAGTAAAGCAGAGAGTCTTATAGATCTTATAAACTCATTTATTACTGATAAGTACACAGTAACAGTTACAACAGAAGAAGACGCAGCAACTGCATCAACATACACGGTTGGTGACACATTTGAGTTTTATCAATATAGTTTAATATCTGGGTCAAGCCATACATTTGAATGGGTTGGATCAGGAGTCAATATAAATACTGCCCTCCCAGCGCAAGGAGGAGTACCTATTCCTGCAAACGAAGTGGTTGAAGTAAATGGCGGCAGAGTATATTATACTGCCACTAACCAAAAAGGTGACTTTTCAATTGGTGCAGACCTCGTCATAGACAGAAATACAGGTACTATTACAGGGAATACTTTTGATAGATCTCTGTTTGCAGTTCTAACACCATATATTCTAGCACTCGAGGGTTAATAAAATGGCAACCACACCAATTAATGTATTTAAAACATATACAGCCAATATCACTACAAGTGACGAGGTCATATACACAACTCCAGCAAATAATACTGGAATTGTTCTTATGGCTCAGGTAGCAAACGTTACTTCAAGTGCAGCAACTGTAACATTTTCACATCTTGATAATACGGCAAACACAACAACAGAACTTCTAAAAGATTTTGAACTTCCCGGCAATGATGCGTCTGGAGTTATATCTGGAAAGTTTGTGGTACAAGAAGGAAATTCAATAGTTGCTTCGGCATCAGCAAATAATACTCTTAAAATAACTCTAAGCATATTGGAGTCAGTGAATGCGTAAAATAACAACTATCGGAGGAGGAAACCTGCGAGTCAAAAAGACTCCTAGTACGCAGGCTGACCCCCAAAGATATCAATACATATCACTTGAAAATGCTGAACCGGATTTAGGTGTACCTCCTGCAAATAACTATATACTTGCATCCGAACCAGACGGAACACGTTTTTGGATAGATGGTTCTGATATAGGAAGTGGTATCCAAGGTATTCAGGGTATTACTGGAATTCAAGGCACTCAAGGTATTCAAGGTACAGATGGCAGTTTTGGTGGTGCAACTTTTGATTACACCTTTAGTGACTCTATTACAGATAGTGACCCAGGTACCGGGACGTTAAGAATTAATGATGCAGATATTACAACAGCTTCAAAATTATTTATAGACGATACTGATGATAATTCTACTGATATTCAATCATTCTTAAGAACAATTGATGATTCCACATCAACAATTAAAGGACACTTTCGAGTATCAAATCGTTTAAATGCATCAAAATTTGCACTATTTACTATTTCATCTATTGTAGAAAATACAGGCTATTTTACAGTTAACTGTTCACATGTAAGCGGTTCAACAACTTCTTTCGATAACGATGAAGACGTACTTATTACGTTCGCGAGAACAGGTGATGTTGGCGATACTGGTGCGCAAGGTATTCAGGGTACAATCGGCGAACAAGGTATCCAAGGTATCACAGGCGAACAAGGTATTCAAGGTATTACTGGAGCAGGTACACAAGGTACAACCGGCGAGCAAGGTATTCAGGGTATCACTGGCGAGCAAGGTATCCAAGGTATCCAAGGAGAGCAAGGTATCCAAGGTATCCAAGGCATTACTGGTGAACAGGGTATCCAAGGAGAGCAAGGTATCCAAGGTATCCAAGGCATTACTGGTGAACAGGGTATCCAAGGTATCACAGGTGAACAAGGTATCCAAGGTATCCAAGGAGAGCAAGGTATCCAAGGTATCACAGGCGAACAAGGTATTCAAGGTATTACTGGCGAACAGGGTATTCAAGGTATCCAAGGCACGGTTGGTGAATTAGGAAACCAAGGTACTACAGGTTCTCAAGGTACAACCGGCGAACAAGGTATCCAAGGTATCCAAGGTATTACTGGTGAGCAAGGTATTCAGGGTATTACTGGTGCTCAAGGCACAACAGGAGATCAAGGTATCCAAGGTATTACTGGAGCACAAGGTACCACTGGTTCTCAAGGTATTCAGGGTATTAAAGGTGACACAGGCAACTTTGGTGGTGCAACTTTTGATTATACATATTCAGACGTAACAACAGCAGACACGGATCCTGGTTCTGGAAAATTGCATTTTAATAATGCAACACTTACTTCTGCGACTGAAATGTTTATTAGTGAAACTGACGACTCGAGTACGGATATTGAAACTTTCTTGCTTACTATTGATGATAGCACAAGCACTATTAAAGGTCACTTTAGAATAAGTAATAAAACGGACGCTTCAGATTTTGCGTTATTCACTATTACAGGCATCACAAATAATACAGGATATATCGGTGTAGATTGTTCGTATGTAAGTGGTTCTGCAAGTTCGTTTACTAACGCCGAAGATATACTTATTACTTTTGCAAGAACAGGTGATGTTGGTGATACTGGTGCGCAAGGTATTCAAGGTATTACTGGCGAGCAAGGTATTCAAGGTATACAAGGTATCACAGGTGCCCAAGGTACTACAGGCGAACAGGGTATTCAGGGTATTACTGGTGAACAAGGTATTCAGGGTATTCAAGGTATCCAAGGTATTACTGGGGCACAAGGTACTACTGGTACTCAAGGCAGTGAAGGATCTATTGGTGAACAAGGTATTCAAGGTATCACCGGAGCAGGTACTCAAGGTACAACAGGTTCGCAAGGAACAACCGGTGAACAAGGTATTCAAGGTATCACCGGAGCAGGTACTCAAGGTACAACAGGTTCGCAAGGAACAACCGGTGAACAAGGTATTCAGGGAACTCAAGGTGCCGCGGCAGTTAACGGCGATCCTGGTTTACAAGGTGCTACAGGTGAACAAGGTATTCAAGGTATTACTGGAGCTCAAGGAACTACTGGTGAACAAGGTATTCAGGGTCGTCAGGGTATTCAGGGTATTACTGGTGAACAAGGTATTCAGGGTATCCAAGGTATTACTGGCGAGCAGGGTATTCAGGGTATTACTGGTGAACAAGGTATTCAGGGTATCCAAGGTATTACTGGCGAGCAGGGTATCCAAGGTATTCAGGGTATTCAAGGTTCTACTGCAGGTGATGCAGCTACCTTACAAACACTTAGTGCAGCACAATTCCTAAGATCTGATGTAAGTGATACTCATAGCAGTGGCTTCCTTACTTTAGCTCAAGATCCAACTGGTGCATTACAAGCTGCAACAAAACAGTATGTTGATACTATCGCCGCGGCTTCAATTCATTATCACGATCCTGTTAGAGTCGAGCAAGAAGGTAATCTTAACGCAACATATGACAACGGAACTTCAGGTGTTGGAGCTACTCTTACAAATGCGGATACACAAGCTGCATTGGTAATTGACGGCGTTACTATGAACCTTAATGATCGTGTTCTTATATACGAACAGGCAAACAGCGCTCATAATGGTGTATATTCTGTAAGTAATACAGGTTCCGTAAGTACAAACTGGATACTTACACGTACTACAGACACTGATTCGTATTCACCATCAGATCCTAATAGTTTTGGTAAAGGTGACGCGTTCTTTGTACAAGAAGGTGCCCAAGGTGCTGGTGAATTATATGTTATGACTACACCTGGAACGATTACTTTTGGTTCTACCGATATACACTTCTCGCAAATTCAATCATCACAGGTTTATAGTGGTGGCGCAGGAATAGATATCACGGGTGCAATAATTGCTATAGATTCTTCTGCTAATATAAATGTAAGTGGAGTTACTATAAATGGCGTAGGAGAAGTCATTGACTCAAGCGGCGATTGGGTTGGAAATATTGCAGGACTTCAAGGCACAACTGGTGCACAAGGTATTCAGGGTCGTCAAGGTATTCAAGGTATTACTGGAGCTCAAGGAACAACTGGAGCTCAGGGTATTCAAGGACGTCAAGGTATTCAGGGCATTACTGGTGAACAGGGTATTCAAGGTATCCAAGGTATTACCGGTGAACAGGGTATTCAGGGTATTACTGGAGCTCAAGGTACTACTGGTGAGCAAGGAACTCAAGGCACAACTGGTGCACAAGGTATTCAAGGCATTACTGGTGAACAAGGTATTCAAGGCATTACCGGTGCTCAAGGAACCACTGGTGAGCAAGGTATCCAAGGTATTACTGGCGCTCAAGGAACTACTGGTGAACAAGGTATCCAAGGCATTCAAGGTATTACAGGCGAGCAAGGTACACAAGGTACTACAGGTGCTCAAGGTATTCAAGGACGTCAAGGTATTCAGGGTATTACCGGAGAGCAAGGTATCCAAGGTATCACAGGAGCTCAAGGAACCACCGGTGAACAAGGTACTCAGGGAACTCAAGGACGCCAAGGTATCCAAGGTATCACAGGAGCACAAGGTACTCAAGGTACTACAGGTGAACAAGGTATTCAGGGTCGTCAGGGTATTCAGGGCCGTCAAGGTATTCAAGGTGCGGAAGGTAACTTTGGAGGTGCTACATTTGATTATACGTTTAGCACATCAACTACAAGTTCCGCTGGCGGGGGTGGTTTCCTAAAATTCAATAATGCTACACTTACGTCTGCTACACAAATGTACATTGATGATGCTGATGATAATGCTACAGACATTCAAACATTCTTAAGAACAATTGACGACTCAACGAGCACAATTAAAGGTCACTTTAGAATTAGTAATAGATTAAATGCAGATGATTTTGCAATCTTCACAATTAGTAGTATATCAGAATTAACAGGATATTTCCAAGTTAACTGTAGCTATGTTTCTGGTTCGGCAACATCATTCTCTAATTCAGAAGATATTATCATTACGTTTGCAAGAACTGGTGATAAAGGTGATACAGGTGCTCAAGGTACTCAGGGAACTCAAGGACGCCAAGGTATTCAAGGTACGCAGGGAACTACGGGTGCTCAAGGTATTCAAGGTCGTCAAGGTATTCAAGGTACTCAGGGAACTCAAGGACGCCAAGGTATTCAAGGTCGTCAAGGTATTCAAGGTATAGAAGGTGATAACGGAGGACTTAAATATACCTTTAGTACGTCAACTACAAACTCTGATCCAGGCACAGGTAATATAAGATTTAATAATGCTACTATTAGTTCTGTTACTTCAATCTATATAGACGATGCAGATGTTGGCGGTATAGATCATAGTAACTTTATTGATAAATGGGATGATTCAGATAGCACTATTAAAGGTTACATTTATATTAATTCAAATACAAATGCAGACTCAACTTATGCGGTGTTCCAACTTAACTCATTATCAAACTTATCAGGATACTTAAGTCTAGGTGTTACATATTTAAGTGGTACTTTACCGTCTAACGGCGAAGAGTTAAATATTATATTCTCAAGAACTGGTGATAAAGGTACCCAGGGTATCCAAGGTCGTCAGGGTATACAAGGATCAACTGGTGCACAAGGTATCCAAGGTCGTCAGGGTATACAAGGAACAACCGGTGCACAAGGTATTCAAGGCCGTCAGGGTATACAAGGAACAACCGGTGAAACCGGTGCACAAGGTACACAAGGACGTCAGGGTATTCAAGGAC
>Ga0208899_1000843_pt1 | contig 22487 bp, 27 predicted proteins | sample VirMetDEL_Nov_24_FD_184518 | JGI IMG/M metagenome (GOLD analysis project Ga0208899, IMG submission 184518) | Aqueous microbial communities from the Delaware River and Bay under freshwater to marine salinity gradient to study organic matter... | ecosystem: Environmental > Aquatic > Marine >... | reverse complement strand
CAGGATTAATTATTCATACAAGTTGTAAGCGGTTACGTAAATCATTAGCCGGCGGTTATCATTTTAAACGTGTCAGCGTTGGTGCCGGACAAGAACGTTTTAGAGACAGTCCTAATAAAAACGAACATTCACACATTGGTGATGCGTTTGGATACTTAATGTTAGGTGGAGGGGAACATAAACGTATGACCAAGTCTAATTTAAGTGCTAAAACAATTATTACACAAACTGTTGTTAATTCAGACTTTGATGTGTTCTCATGATGTATAATGAAATTGATATTATCAAACATATGCCCAAAGTCAAAGGTGCATATTTTTTACCCTTTCACATGGATCATGCATGGAGATGCGATGCAATTAAAGAGTACAGGGCTAAATCGCTTACGTTTGAAGATCGAATCCGTATGCTGGAGATACAGTCTCTTAGTGGCCCGACTGTGTCTGCGTTTCTTGGTGACGAGCCTGTCGCTATGTTTGGTTGCGTGTTACTGTGGGTTGGGGTTGGTGAAGCGTGGTCTTTACTATCAGAAAAAGCAAGACGATATCCAATTGCGATGACCAAAGCAGCACGTATCTTTTTTGATCAATGCGAGTCCATTTTTAATTTACATCGATTACAAATTACGGTAAACTCTAATGACAAGCGTGCTATGGGGTGGGCAAAAACTATTGGGTTTGAACCTGAAGGTTTGATGTTGCGTTATAGTGCAGATAAAGACGATACTTATATGATGAGGAGAATCTAATGGGTGGACTTATGGGCGGTAAACCAGACAATTCTGCTGCTTTAGAGTCTTTACGCTTACAACGCGAGCAAGCTGAAACTGCACGTAAACAAGCGGAAGAACAAAAAAGACAATATGCAGAAGATTTGGCAACCAAGCAACGAGCAAGACGTACGGGTGGTAAACGTAGTTTATTAGCTGAAGGTCGTTTCTCGCCAGAGCTTGGGGTAACTGACGAAGAAGACAAAACATCAACTTTAGGAACAGCATAATGGCAGCTCTTGATTTTGGTATGGCTAAAGCCCGTGGTGTATTTGCTGGATTAACTCCAGCCATGGAACAAGAAGTTTTGCGCTTATCAGGTGGAAAACAAGATGTTTTTAAGTCTGAAGACTTTTGGGGTCAACAAGTAGATCAATTAATCAAGCAAGGCTATAAAGAAACAAGCCGTGTTTCTCCTGGAGTATTCTCTGGACGAGGTACGTTTGATTCTAAAGTGCGTAGAAAAGGTTATGAATCAGCAACACCTGTTTATGAAGAACGATATATTAGACGTGGTCGTGGATCTGGCCCTCAATATTTACCTATTGATACGCCTAATATTGATACAAGACGATACAGGGTGCAAAAAAATATTATTGGTTATGACGCTGTCAAAAAAAGAGATTTATCTCAATCAGAATTAGATACCATTACCAAAGAAACAAAGGCACGTACAGCTAAAACCAAAGCAGCCTTTGAGCGTGCAAAAAAAGAAGGCGCAATGCCAAGAAAAGCTCGTGGTGCTGGTGGTGTGTTAGCTAAAGCAGTCTTACCTGGGCAAGAAGGTGCTGGTACAGGTATGCCTATTTTAGGCGAAACAGGCTTGGGCATTATGGGTAGTGTCTTGGGCGCTAAACAAAAATTAGGAGCATAACATGGCAGAAAAATTTAAAGATGTACCTAAGGGCGATGATGGTAGACCAACTAAAGCTTATATGAAATGGGCATTTGAAAATGATAAAGAGTTATTTATGGATTTACAAAATGAATTCTTTACAACAAAAGCCAACATGAATCCAGATCGTTTTACTAAAAAATCTAAAGATAAAATGAAGGATAAAAAATGAACAAACCCGGACTTTATGCAAACATGAATGCACGTAAAAAAGCTGGCACAAGCCGACCAAAATCCAAATCTACTATATCAGACAAAGCATATAAAAATATGTTGGCTGGTTTTCCAAAGAAGAAAAAAGATAAAGCTTAATGGTTCTAACTGTTAAAAGAGAATCAGATAATACTAAAAGTAGGCTTGTTACATTAACGCAAGCTGATGAAAATAACAGCCAACATGTAATAGGAAGTGAACGACCACTTATTACTGTTAATACTAATCATCATAGGCTACATGAAGGTGTTGCATTTTTTATTTATGAAAACAGACTTAATGGATCACAATTGCTTGATAACGCCTCTATTGATATTGTCATTGCCTCTGCATCGGGTGTGCCTATGCACATGACGGTTGGTGCGTTTTGTGGTGGTGATGCTGAACTTTATTTATATGAAGGGACAACAGCCACAGGTGGCACAAGTAAAGTAGCAAAAAATAGAAACAGAACAAGCCTTAAAACAAGTAGCACAGCAGCATTGCTTGATCCAACTATATCAGTATTAGGTACAGAATTGTTTGCTGAATTATTGCCAGGAGGTCTTAAAAAAGCTGCTGGTGGTGGTGGAGCCGAGGCATTAGAATATATTTTAGCTCCGCTAACAAATTATTTAATAAGAGTGACTAATATAAGTGGGGCGTCACAAAATGCCACATTAACATTAGAGTGGTATGAATAATGGTAGCTAAAAAATATCAAAATCCAGAAGGAGGCTTGAATGAAGCTGGGCGAAAATACTTCAAAAGGACTGAAGGCTCAAACCTTAAAGCACCGCAAAGCTCTGGCACTGATGGTCGCCGTGTATCTTTTGCTGCTCGTTTTTCTGGGATGGATGGCCCGTTAAAAGATGAAAAAGGTAAACCGACTCGACTCAAATTAGCATTACAAAAGTGGGGATTCAGTAACAAAGCAGAAGCACGCGCATTTGCTAACAAAAATAAAAAGGCATAATTATGGCAGAGATGATGAGATTAAAAGCAGAAGACGTATTAAAGCGTCATGAAAAAGCTTTAACACGCAAAGAAGATTTTAGAAGTTTGTATGAAGAGTGCTATGAGTTTGCTCTGCCACAACGTAATTTATATGATGGACATTATGAAGGTAAAGTTGGTGGCACAAAAAAAATGAATCGTGTGTTTGATTCAACCGCGATTAATTCAACACAACGCTTTGCTAATAGAATGCAGTCAGGCATCTTTCCTCCACAAAGAAAATGGTGTCGACTCGAACCTGGATCAGATATTCCAATGAATCGTAGAGCAGAGGCACAAGCTGCATTAGATGCATACAATGATAAGATGTTTGATACACTCAAACAATCTAACTTTGATATTGCTATTGGCGAATTCTTACTTGATTTGTGCGTAGGCACAGCCGTGATGATGGTACAACCTGGTGACGAAAACTCACCCATTAACTTTATACCTGTACCTCAATACTTAGTTTCATTTGAAGAAGGAGCAAATGGTCATGTGGATAATGTATATAGACGTATGCGCCTTAAAGGCGAAGCCATTCAAAGACAATGGCCCGATGCAAAAATACCCAAAGAACTTGCAGACAAAATTGAACAAAAACCCACAGATGAAGTCGAACTCTTAGAAGCAACTATTTTTGATCAAAAGCGTGGTGACTATTGTTATCATGTTATTGACAAAAATTCTAAACAAGAAATTCTCTATAAACGCATGATCCGTAGTCCATGGATTGTATCTCGTTATGCTAAAGTAGCGGGTGAGATTTATGGTCGTGGGCCACTTATTACTGCACTCCCTGATGTTAAAACATTAAATAAAACATTAGAGCTTGTGTTAAAAAATGCATCACTTGCAATTAGCGGTGTTTATACTGCCGCGGATGATGGTGTATTAAATCCAAATACCGTAAAGATTATGCCAGGTGCAATTATTCCTGTAGCACGTAACGGTGGCCCACAAGGTGAATCGCTTAGACCATTACCACGATCAGGTGATTTTAATGTATCACAGATTGTTATGAATGATCTACGTCAGAATATCAAACGTATCTTATTAGACGAATCATTACCTCCAGACAATATGTCAGCCCGTTCTGCAACAGAAGTTGTTGAGCGAATGAAAGAGCTTGCACAAAACTTAGGTTCTGCGTTTGGACGTTTAATTAATGAGACCATGATTCCATTAGTGTCTAAGATATTAGAAGTCATGGATGAGCGTGGTGATATTACATTACCACTTAAAGTCAATGGTTTAGAAATTAAGATTAGTCCTATTGCACCATTGGCAATGGCACAGAACATGGAAGATGTACAAAACTTAATGCAGTACGCACAAATTGCTCAATCAACAGGTAATCCTCAAACAGCCATTAAGATGGATGAAATGATGGATTACATTGCTGACAAATTGGGCATTCCACAAAGACTTCGTCCGACACCACAAGAAAGGATGATGATTCAACAACAACAGGCTCAAGCTATGCAAGAACAACAAATGATGCAAATGGCGCAAGAAAATCCTGAAGCTGTTGCTCAAGTTGCCCAAGCCGCTACACAACAACAAGGATAGATTATGGATGACGACTATGGAATGAGGCATAATCTAGCTGATGGTAAAAAATACACAGGCTGGAAAGGTGTTCATACAGATAAAGATGGATACAAAGTAACTGAAAAATCTATTGGTGTTGGCATGAATGGTAAGGAAGTAGAAATTCCACTTATCGTACCAACCACTACAAAAAAAGAATTAGATCGCATTTTACAAAATAAACCAGCTACAGAATCTATGATAAAAAAAGCTATTGCACATGCTGAAATGAGAATGGCTCAAGGTAAATCACCATTTAAAAACCCTGACGATGATGTATCTATGATGACCAATCCTAACGTTATGGGTACAAGGAAATAATATGGCTGGATGGGATGATTTAGAGCAAGCATTACCGCTTGATACTCGAGATGTACAGCAACAAAGAGATGATTTAGACCGATTAGTGCTTAGAGTAATAGGCAATGAAGAAGGTCAAAAACTAATGCAATGGCTGCGCGATGCAGTTGTTGAGCAACCTGTCGCCTTGCCGGGTAGCGATCCAAGTTACGCTTACTACCGTGAAGGACAAAATAGTATTGTAAAGGACTTAGAAGCAAGGTTAATTAGAGCAAGGAAATTATAATGAGCGAAGAAACAATCGAGCCTAGTGTTCAAGAAGAAACAACTCCTGAAGAAACTGGCCTACTCGATTCAGCAACAGTCGAAAATGAGGAAGCCAGCTCAGAAAATCCTGATAAAGTAGAAATTGATCATCGTGATCCAGCAGAACTCGCTGCACAGGAAGACGATGAACCTTTAGAGCGACCAGATTGGTGGCCTGAAAACTTTTGGAAAGGGGAAGAAGCAGAACCCGATCTAGAAGGTATTGCTAAATCTTGGATGGATTTGCGCAAACAAATCTCTCAAGGTAAACATAAAGCACCTGAAGACGGTAAATACAATACTGAAATCTTTGGTGCAACACCTGAAGATGATCCAATCAGAGCGCATGTAATGAATTGGGCAAAAGAGTATGGTATTAGTCAAGCTGCATTTGATGCATTGGTAGGCAATGTTGTTGAGATGAATCAAAACGTTGCTGAAACTTACCAAGCTAATCTTGCTGATGAACGTAAAACTCTAGGGCCAAATGCTGATGCTAGAATCAATAATATGGTTAAATGGGCATCAGGCTTAGTTAACAAAGGCGTTTGGTCTAAAGATGACTTTGAAGAGTTTAAAATTATGGGCGGTACTGCTAAAGGAATTGCTGCACTAGAAAAACTTAGATCATCTTACGAAGGACGTTTGCCTGTAGAAACCACACCTGTTGAAGGTGCGCCAACCAAAGAAGAGCTATACGCTATGGTTGCAGACGAACGTTATCAAACTGACCCATCATTTAGGCAAAAAGTAGAAAGAGCTTTCTCTCAAAACTTTAGTTAGTTTTATTGCAATAGCCTTGATTTGATACTATAATTGACTCAAGGCTTATTGTATCTATTCTGTATACAACCCTTAACGCAAGTAATCTTGACGACTGGCTATCGTAAATAGCAAGCACCGGCCCAGATTCTCTGGCATACCACAGCGATTAATTTTTTATTAATTTCTATAAGGAGAATAACAATGGCTATTGGTTTATCTAATGCTTTTGTTTCACTCTTTGATGCCGAAGTTAAACAGGCGTACCAAGCTAAAGCACAATTAGTTGGTGCTACACGCATGAGACGAGGCGTTGAGGGTGAAGTTGTGAAATTTCCAAAAGTAGGTAAAGGGGCGGCTACACTTCGTGTACCACAAACCGATGTTACACCTCTTAATGTGGATTTTTCACAAGTAACTGCAACACTACAAGATTGGAATGCTGCTGAGTATTCTGATATTTTTATGCAACAAAAAGTTAACTTTGACGAAAGACAAGAGTTAGTACAAGTTTTATCAAGTGCTATTGGTCGCCGTCAAGATCAGTTAATTATTGATGCATTAACAGCTTCAGGCACATCATTGACCGTTTCTAACGACATTGGTGGTACTGATACAAACTTAAACGTAGCTAAACTACGTGAAGCTAAAAAACTTATGGATAAAAATAACGTTCCTCCAATGGATCGTCATATCGTTATTCATGCTAATTCTTTAGCTAATTTACTTTCAGAAAACGCTGTTACATCATCTGATTTCAATACAATTAAAGCTTTAGTACAAGGTGAACTTGATACATTCTTAGGCTTTAAGTTCCATGTATTGGGTGATCGTGCAGAAGGTGGTCTTGCTATTGATGGTTCTTTAGATAGAACTGTTTGGGCATTCCACAAGCAAGCTATGGGTTATGCTGAAGGTATCGCTCCTCGCACCGAAATCAACTACATCGCAGAAAAAACTTCTTACTTAGTAAATACAGTTCTTTCTGCTGCTGCTGTTGCGATTGATGCTGAGGGTATCGTTAAACTCACATGTCGTGAATCTTAAAATAAGGAGAACTAACCATGGCTTATAATAAAGATGGTTTAGCGGCTGCGGGTGGACAATCTAAAGCTGGCGATGCTCCACAAATGTGGACATACAAATCTGCTGATGCACAGGCAACTGTTGCAGCATCAGGTTACTTTAACAACGCTTCAACCATTCTTAAAATTGGTGATGTAGTGTATGTATATGACACAGCAACACCGACTGCAAGTATGCACGTTGTTTTAACCAACGCTTCTGGCGTTGTTGACGTATCTGCTGGAACTACAATTTCAGTAGCATAAGTAATATGCAATGTGACGGGGGAGCAATCCTCCGTCTATTTGCACATTTGGAGATATTAAATGGCAACTGGTGATACCGATATTAAAATATGTTCTGATGCATTATTAATGCTAGGCGCAAGTCCAATTTCGTCTTTTACAGAAGGGACAGATGAATCGAACATTTGTAGTAGGCTATACCCTGATGTCAAGATTAAAACATTAGCAAGTTATCCATGGAGCTTTTCATTTAAAAAAGTTCAATTAGCTCGATTAATTACAACACCCACTAACGAATACAAGTACGAGTATCAAATGCCATCAGACATGATTGCAAGACCTAGAGCGTTATATGATACAAGTACAACTTATGCAGTGCCTCGAAGAGATTATAAAATTCAAGGCGATAAAGTATTAACAAATTATGAAAAGGTATACATTGATTACCAATACAATATACCTGAATATGCACTACCGCATTTCTTTGTTCAATTGTTGAAATACCAAATGGCTTGGCATTTAGCAATGCCGATTACAGATCAAAATGAAAAGTCTGCTTATTGGCAACAAGTTGCTGAAGGCACACCTGGCGAAAATGGCCGAGGTGGTTACATGAGACAAGCAATGAACATTGATGGACAAGGACAACCAACAAACGCAATACAAGACTTCTCTTTAATTGATGTGAGATATTAATGGCTAGGTTTGTAAACGTACAAACTAACTTTACTTCGGGCGAGCTTGATCCATTAATTCGCTCACGTGTTGATATTGAATCTTACAAAAATGGTTTAGAGCGTGCTAAGAATGTTGTATGTCAACCTCAAGGTGGAGTTAGACGTAGACCTGGAACTAAGTTTATTAATGAACTTGGAGGTTCACCAGCAAATGGTGTGCGTTTAATATCATTTGAATTCTCTGTAGATGATAGCTATATGCTTTGTTTTACTACAGACAGAATGTATATTTATAAAGACAAAGTTCTTATAACTAATATTAATGGCTCAGGCAATCCATATTTAGATACATCTACTTATGGTTTAACTGGCTCACATTTAGATCATATTGTTTGGACTCAATCAGCCGATACACTTATTATCGTTCATGAAGATCATCGTCCAATAAAAATTGTACGTGGTGCAAATGATTCAACATGGACAATTTCAAACATTACATTTGATTCAACACCTAAGCATGCATTTACAGTCAGTACATCTAATCCAGCGGGTACAATTACACCAAGCGCTGTATCAGGTAAGGTTACATTAACTGCATCCTCTGCTGTATTTAATAGTGGTCATGTCAATCAATACATCAATGCTGATCCACAAGGTCGAGCTAAAATTGTAGAGTATGTAAGTACTACATCTGTTAAAGTTGTGACTGAGTTTCCTTTCTTTGATACATCAGCTATTGCTAATGGTAAATGGGAATTAGAAACAGGCTATGAAGATGTGTGGTCAGCATCACGTGGATGGCCTAGATCAGTTACATTTCATCAAGGACGTTTATTTTTTGGTGGTTCTAAATCAAGACCATCAACAATATGGGGTTCTAAAGTTGCTTTATTCTTTGATTTTGAGCCTGTGGAAGGATTAGATGATGATGCTGTGGAAGCTACTCTTGATACTAATACTTATAATGCTATCGTTGATATTATTAGTGGTCGTGATCTTCAAGTGTTTACTACGGGTGGTGAATTCTATGTTCCGCAAGAAGGATTAACACCTATTACACCAACTGACTTTTTCTTGTCATCTACATCACGTAATGGATGTAAAGAGGGTGTGCGTGTCAAACAATTAGAATCAGGTATTTTATTTATACAAAGACAAGGTAAGGCTTTATCTGAGATCGCTTACTCTGATACACAGTTAACTTATTTAACATCTAAGATTTCATTGTTATCAGGCCATCTATTAAAGAATCCAAAACGTATGGATATTAGACGTGCTGTTAATACAGACGAAAACGATTTGTTATTAATCGTTAATGCAGCCGATGGCACAATAGCTGCCTTCTCATTGTTACGTGCGCAAAATGTTATTGCACCTTCTGAGTTTACAACGGTAGGTTCATTCATTGATGTCGGTGTAGATATTACAGACATTTATACCGTTGCTAAGCGTGCTGATAGTGGAACAGATAAATATTATGTGGAGGTATTTGAAACTGAACGACTCACAGATTCTGCTGTTGTCGGCACTACTGCTTCTAGTCTTGATGCATCACACATTGATGGCGCAACCGTTAATGTGATTTCTGATGGTTATGTAGAATTAGATCAAACGGCTGATAGTGCTGTCACCTTTGTTAATACACCCACTACATCAAGTGAAGTTGGATTACCTATCTCAGTTGAAATTAAGACAATGCCACTTGAATTAAGGATTGATGCGGGTACACGTATTGGTTTTAGAAAACGTATTGTTGAAGTAAACGCATTATTATATCAAACACAGAACTTAGTCATTAATGATAATTTAGTTCCTATTCGTGCTTTAGGTGCTGGCGCATTAGACAAAGCAGTACCAGAGTATACAGGAACAAAGACGTTGCATGGTATACTAGGCTATAGTGCAGATGGACAGATTACGGTGACACAATCTGCGCCATTAAAGTTTACCTTATTAGGTATGGAATATAAAGTGTCAGTACATCAAGGAAGATAAATGGGATTACCAGTCGCAATTCCAGCAGCAACAAGTGCATTTGGCGGAAGCATGGCAGCAGCTACTGTTGCAGCCCCGGCCTTAACAACTGCCGCAGCTATGAGTGTGCCTATGGCACAAGTGGGTGCATCTATGATGATGAATCCAGCTATTATTGCACCGGGTGGTGGAGGATTCTTTAGTACACTTGGCAGTAGCATTAGTAATGTTTTAAATAGACCATTATTAAGTACAGGTACAGATTTACTTGGCGATATTACTGTAAAACAATTCGGTTACATGGCATCACAAGGCCTAGGTATTATGCAACAAATACAACAAGGTCAAATGCAAAAAAGCTTGATGCAAATTGAAAATGCTAAATTACAAGCTGAATTAGCTCGTAAAAAATTAAACTATGAATTAGATGCACTTAAACATATGAAAGCACTTAATATTGCTAATTCTACATTACTTGCGCATCGTTATTCAGGTGGCGTATATGGCTTAGATGGTTCAGCTAAATTATTAGAAATTGTTAATCAACAAGAATACGGTCAAGATTATCAAATGGCATTAATGAATCTTGAAAATGAAATTATTAATGGCAATGTACAATCTGGTATCTTTAAAGCTACAGGCGATGCTGCCGTTAGAGATTCTTATTTAAGTTCTGCTGCTAAATTCGGTGAAGCTGCATACATGTATGATCGATTAGGATTTCCGGGGAGGACTGTATAGTGGCCCAAGATAAATATACAAGTTCTGTTAGAGCAGAAGCACCTACTGAGTTACAAGCAACTGATATTAAATATGCCATACAATCATCACAAGCATTAGAAGCTCGTCTTGATCGCTTATCTGGTTTCATTTATAAAGATTTAGAGAAAGAAGCAGAACGCATGGGTTTGCGTTATGGTGTAACTAACCGACCATCTTTAGAACAAATTGCTAAAGCTGTAGAACGTGGAGAAGACCCTAATCAAGCGTTTCATGCAGAAGGTACAGTATTTGGTGATGCTGCGCATAAAGCACAATCAGAATTACTTAAACAAGATTTAGAGTATAACTTTGTTAATGAATTACAACGTATCAATCAAGCTATTGATGCTGGTGCAGATGTAGATGTTCAAATGTTAGGAGCAGATTTACAAACTAAGATTGATGCTCAAGCAAAAATCTTATCTACAATTGATCCAAGTCAAATGGCATCATTTAGAGCTGGCATGACATTAAAAGGCAATGCAGTTTATAACAATGCTTTAGCTAATCAAGTGTTACGTATTAATGCTGAAAATCTTAATAAAGCTGAAAACATGATTAACATGTATGGCGTGGCTTTAGAGGATATGCTCATTGATACTGACGGTAATATGATAGATGCACATGCACTATTAACACCTGATGCAAAACGTGTAAGTGATTTAGCAGATCGAGTTCCTAAAGAAAAAGCTAAGTTATTAGAGAAGTTTGATTTACAAAGACAGCTTGCATATAAGGGCGCAATTAAAAAATATTTATCTACTCATATTGACCATGTACCTGAAGGTAGTCATTTGTTATTAGAATTAGAAAAGGGCAATTTAGGTAAGATGTCTAATGTGTATGCTGCGTTAGATCAAAAAACACAAGATGAATTGCAAAAAGAAATTATTGCAGAATACACAAATCGCAATACATTAAATGAAGCTATGCAGAAAGAATTAGAGTTTAATAATAACAAAAAAATTACTGACATTTATCTTGATAGAGCAAGTGGCAAAATGTCTGGATTACAAGCCATTGATAAATTAGAAGAGATGGGAATTAAATTAAGCAAATCAGAAGTAGACAGTTTAATTAAACCTATTGAAAGTACTAACGATACCATTAAAAATGCTATCTATTTAAAACGTAAAATACTTTATGGTGGTGCTGGTCTTACTGATATTATGGCAGCAGCAAGTAATCAATCTATTACATGGAATGATGCTAAGGCTTTAACAGATGATTATAATAGCATGACGAATTATGCTAGACGTGGACTTAATAGAATTAGAGTGGCTATGGGTGTCAATGAATTTAATGATATGAGCTTGATTCCACGTTTTAAACGAGAAGCTATTGATCGATTAACTAATCAATTATTAGCTGAAGCTTCTGCTAAAGGTAAAGCTGGTATTGCTTTTGATGATGAGGCTTATGCCAATATATTAATTAATGATTTCCAAAAATCACAAGATATAGAAAATATTAAGCAAGCTGTTGATGCAGTTCAATTAGCCATCGGTTCAGATCAAATTAAAATACAAAATGAACAAGATGTAATGAAGCTATGGCAAGGCAATGACGAAGCAACTAGAAAATTGTTACGTGATAATTATGATTTAAATAGAACTCAGATTGATGCAGTCATGAGTGAAATTAATTTAATACGAGGTTATACGAATGACTAATCAAGTGGATACAGATGCAAGGTTTATGCAGTATGAGGCAAGTAAATTAATGCTGCCACGTATTGACATTACACCAGATCAAATGACACCTGAAGAAATTCAAATAGAAAGTACTAAAGCTATGCCACAAGCATATGCCAAGGCTGTTCCTGAAATGGTGAGTGGTTTGGGTAAAGGTGTTGTAACAGGTATTGGTGGAACACCAAGTGAACTTGTTGGATTAGTAAGTGGATTATTAAATGCCATTAGTCCTAGAGATTATCAAGGCCAACCTCATGATCCAGATAAAGATCGTTTAACAAGGTTCTTAGAAGGTTATGAAGCAGTACCGGGCAAGATAGAAGATATTGATAAATTTTTATCAGAACAAGGCTGGGATGTAGAAGGCTTAGGTGAACCATTAAAAGATATCATTCAATTTATTGCTCCTGGTGCATTGACTGCAAAAAATGTCAAACGTGTTGTTAAAAGTGTTAAAGGTAAATAATTATGGCAGATAGAGACATATCACAAGATGTAACTAAAATGACAGAAGATGCAAATATTGCAACTGCTACAATTGTTGTACGTCCTGATGAAGAGCCTATATCAGTTGATAGTTTTTCTATGGGTAATGTGGTTGATAGCCAGTTAGATCAAACTTCTATTCAAGAACCACTTCCTAATACATTAGTTTTTAATGCAGAACAAGATCAAGAATCAGCTACATTAGATTTAATTAATCAAAATATACATACTGAATCTGTATTTACAGGTGATGCTATTAAAGTTGCTGGTAAAGTTCCTAAACCTGTTAGTGATTTGATTACTAAAAAAGTTATTAAGAATGTAGATAAAGCTAAACCTCCACATACTACATTTAATTACTTGCTCATTGAATCTGAAGATGGCTTAAAACAACACATGGAAATGTTGTCAAAAGCTCAAGGATATGACAAATATAAAACAGTTGATTTTACTAAATTACATGATGACTTAATGTCACCACAATATGCCATTATGGAAAATGGCAATCAAGTCAAAATATTTAAAGATAAAGCGCGTGCTGAAAAATATGTGCGTGATGCAGAAAAAACGGCAGAAGATGCAAATGCACCTGTGACTTTATCTATTGTAGAACAACCTATTTATGATTCAGCGTTTATTAAAAAAATGGTATCACCTAAATACCAAGGTGGTAAAACCATTGCAGACTATAAAGATATTTATAAACAATTTCAATTTCTAGCTGATGTAAGTAATCATGCCTATGAATTAGGGCAAAAAGTTGCTAAGGGTGGAACAGGATTAAAAACACAAGATATATTAGATTTTCAACATGCTGTTACCCTTGAAGGTATTGTAGCTAAGAAAATTAAAAAACAACAAGTTGATATTGCTCGATCATTAGGTGTATTGAATGTAGCTCGTAAACCTGGGCCAATGCAAGATAGACTTGCAGAAGAAGCTATGGATGTATTTGGTGGTCAAGAAGCTATTAAAAGATTTGCTAAAAAATATGTGAGTGAAACAGATCATGCAACTCGTACTAAATTGGCTGAACAACTTAATACACCTTGGTATAAAAAGGTTCAGGAAATTATACCAAGTATTTATGTTACAGGTTTAATCTCTCAGGTTGATTCTCATTTGCGTAATATTTTAGGCTTTGCTGGTATGCGCACTTTAATGATTCCAGAAAACTTTATTGCTGTGGGTTGGGGGAAAGCACGCACTTATTTATTCAAAGATGGTTTTACTATAGGTGGTAAAACTTTTATGCAAGCTAATCCTGAACGCATGGTGTTAGATGAAGCAATTATTGGTGCTTCATTTGAGCCACAATATTGGGGTCGTGCATGGTCTGCATTCAAAAAAGCATTAATGAAGAATGAGTTGTCTGATCCTTTAGGCAATAAAGTTATTCAAAGTCCAGTAGGTAGGCGTGCTTTTGAATATAACTTTGGTAATAATCCACATGAAAAATTTGCATCTAAATCTATTGAGTATATGGGTACGATGGCAACCATTAGTGGACGCATCATGATGGCTGAAGATGAGTTTATGAAAGGCTTAACTTTTTGGCGATCTATTGAAATGCAAGTTGTACGTAAACAATATTTTGAAGCACAACGATTAATTGAAAGAGGTATGAGCTATGATGATGCTCATAAAAAAGCTGCTGAATTAGCTGAAACATTGTTAGAAAGCCCAACTGAAGACATGATCATGGAGGCTATTGATTATGGTCGATATGCAACCAATACTCAAAAAATTACAGGCACATTAGGATCATTAGAAAAAGTATTCAATAATCCCTGGCTTAAGGTACATATGCCATTTATGCGTGTTGTGTCTAATGTCTTTGGTGCAGCAAATGAGCGTAATCCATTCACTTTCTATTTAACACCAAGATTTTGGAAAAATTGGAATGCGGGTGGTGTACAACGTGACTTAGCTATGGCACGCGTCACTATGGGTGGTGGATGGGGATATGTTATTAGCAAAGCAACACAGAATGGTTATATTACAGGTGCTGGTGCATTTGGCACATATGAAGATAGATTGCTTGCTGAAAAACAAGGTTGGCAACCTTATTCATTTGTATTTAATACAGGTGAGTTGTCGCCAGAAAAAATTAAACAATTTCAAAAGTTAACAAACGTAAGTATTACTAAAGATAAAATCTATGTGTCATATAAAGGCATTGAGCCTATCTCAATTTTGTTAGCACAATTTGCAAGTTTAACAGAGTTTGCTTATAACACTAATGCTACATCAGAAGATATAGATTTATTGTATACATCTGCTGTGATGTCAACATATGATTATATGACTGAACATCCATTAATGCAAACCATGGCTTCTATGGCCTCTATTATAGATTATAGAAAAGATGCTGCTGATGAATTAGGAAATTCTTTGGCAAAAATATCTGAGATTTATTCAACCTATGCATTGCAAGGTATTCCTACACCTATACCGCAAGAAGTAGATGGCGAAACAGTATGGATCGGAGGGCCTTGGAGTGGTTTTCAATCTGATTTGGAACGTTCTATTTATCCAGAAAAAACAAGTACTGCTCCAGCCGAAATGATTGGAGAGGACTATGACGCATATAGTTCAATTACTAATCCAGCTATTGAAGGATACAATACAGCATTTTCTAAGATTTGTGCCAAGACACAAAATTGCAGCCCTAATTTACCAGCATCATTAGACCCACTTACAGGGCAAATAGAACGTAATGGATTAGGTAATACATATGATTTATATGGCCCATTCAAAACAACTGAAGGTTTAATTCCGGGAGGATATACTGTATTAGCTGAGTTTGGTGCAAATAGGCCTAATCCTAAGCAAAACTATAAGAGCATTGATGGTGTGACTTTAAGCGCATCACAGATTAATGGCATCATTAGACTTGCAACTAAAGGTGGAAAATTAGACAAAACTGTTATAAAATTAGGGGAAAGATTGCGTAAGAATAATCGTCTTAATAAGATAGAGAAAGCAGAAATTATAAATGAAACAGTACAGCAAATGTATGCTGCTGCTAAAGATCAATATGTAATGTCTGATCGTTCTTTACGTGATGCCATTGCAAGACAAGAGAAGAAAAAAGTACAAGCAGCAGAGAAAGAAAAATCTGTAAACACATTAATCGGTGATAGGTAAACATTATGGCAATTGATATATCAAGCACAACGAGACGTATAGTATACACTGGCTCAGCTGGTGTAGGCCCTTATGCATTTGCATTTGAAGTATTGGCTCAAACTGACATTGCCGTATACTTTAATACGACTGAGCTGACACTTACTACAGACTATACTGTATCAATCTCTGGTGATGGTACAGGTTCTGTAACAATTGTCGTAGGCACCAATGTTCCTAGCACCCCTACAGCTTCTGATCGTATTACCATTGTCGGTGATAGAACTATTCAAAGAACAACAGACTTTACTACAGGTGGCCCACTCTTTGCTACCTCATTGAATGATGAGTTTGATAGTCAAACCATATTTGTTCAACAAATCTTAGAACAATCTGATCGATCATTACGCGCACCTAATACTGATCCTACTACCATTGATATGACATTGCCTTTAAATACAATAAGGGCAAACAAGACACTCGCGTTTGATGCAGATGGTAATCCAGTTACAGGTGAGATTGTAGGTAATTGGCGTGGTGATTGGGCAGCTTCTACTGCTTACAGTAAGCGTGACTTAGTTAAAGATACTACGAATAACAATGTTTATATTTGTATAACTGCACATACTTCTTCTGGTGCTTTACCACTTACAACCAATGCTGATTATGCTAAATGGAATCTTATGGTGGATGCTGCAAGCGCAAGTGGCTTTGCAGACGAGGCTGAGGAATGGGCAACTAAAACAGATGGTATTGTAGAATCCACAGACTATTCATCTAAAGCATGGTCTATTGGTGGCACAGGCGTTACTACAACATCAGGCAAAGGTGCTGCTAAAGAATGGGCAACCTCCACAGGGGCTGCTGTTGATACATCTGAATACTCTGCAAAAGAATATGCACAAGGTAATCTAACTGCTTCAGGTGGATCAGCCAAAGCTTGGGCAGAAGATGCTTCAAGTCCAGATGGAACAAGCACTAAATCCGCTAAGACGCATGCAAGTGAAGCTGCAACATCAGCAAGCAATGCCTCATCAAGTGCAAGTGCTGCGTCATCTTCAGCTAGTTCTGCTTCATCATCAGCAAGTGCCGCATCATCAAGCGCGAGTGCTGCTTCATCTAGTGCAAGTGCTGCATCATCTTCAGCAAGTGCTGCCGCTGCAAGTGAGGCTGCTGCTGCTGCTTATACAGATAACTTTGATGATACATATTTAGGTGCTAAAGCATCTAATCCAACAGTAGATAATGATGGTGATCCATTACAAGATGGTGCTTTATATTTTGATACAACTAATGATGTGATGAAAGTCTATGATCTTGGTACAACGACATGGTATCAATTAACACCGACTGTATCTAACCAAACGAATATTAATACTGTTGCTGGCATATCAGGCGATGTTACAACCGTTGCTGGTATCTCATCTAATGTTACAACTGTCTCAGGTATATCTGCAAACGTTACCACAGTTGCTGGTATCTCAGCCAATGTCACCACAGTTGCGGGTGATAGTGCAAACATTGGCACAGTTGCTACTAATTTATCAGGCACAGATACGATTGGAACTGTTGCTACCAACATTGCTAATGTAAATGCTACTGGTGCTAATATTGCTAATGTAAATACAGTAAGCGGTATATCAGCTAATGTGACAACCGTTGCTGGAAACTCTGCTAACGTTACAACTGTTGCTGGCATCTCTGCCGATGTAACTTCTGTTGCTGGCATTAGCTCAGACGTAACAACTGCTGCAACTAACATTGTAGATATTAGCAACTTTGCTGATGTTTACTATGGCCCTTCAGCAACTGCACCTACCGTAAGAGCAGACAGTTCTGCATTACAAATAGGTGATTTATACTTTGATACAGCAACCGACACTATGAAAGTGTATGGATCGGGTGGCTGGGTAGCGGCGGGTTCATCTGTCAATGGTACGGCGGATCGATTTATATATAGCGTATCTTCAAGCACAACAACCATTACAGGGGCTGATGATAATGCAAATACACTTGCTTATGATGCTGGTTATGTTGATGTCTATCTTAATGGTGTCAAGATGGTTAATGGCACAGACATTACAGCTACATCAGGCACAAGCATTGTCTTTGCTTCAGCGATTGGAACATCAGGCACAGATATAGTTGACATTATTGCTTACGGCACATTCTCATTAGCAAGCTTTAGTATTGATGATGCTAATGATGTGAATACTGCTGGCGTAGTTACGAATGATTTACTTCAATACAATGGTTCTAATTTTGTTCCTAAATCTTTTGACGAAGTTACACCATCACAAACAAGTAATGCTGGTAAGTATCTTACAACTGATGGCACAAACTCATCATGGGGAACAGTTACAACATATTCATTACCATCGCAAACAGGTAACAATGGTAAGTATTTAACTACTGATGGAACAAATGAGTCTTGGGGAACTATTGTTTCTTTTGACGCTGGCACATTAATGTTATTCCAGCAAACAGCAGCGCCGACAGGATGGACTAAACAAGCCACACATAATAATAAAGCATTACGAGTAGTTTCTGGAACAGCAAGTTCAGGTGGTTCGGTTGCGTTTACCTCAGCTTTTACGTCACAAACACCAACGGGTTCTGTTACGATCACAAGTGTTACAGGTAGTGCGGGGGCAACAACTTTATCGACACCACAAATTCCTTCTCACACCCATAATTATGACAGAACCAGTACACAGCCATTTCCTAATGGTAATTTTCAGGCTTCTACTGTCAGGGGTAATGTAAGCACAGCTACTTCCGCAACAGGGGGTGGCGGTTCTCACGACCACCCATTTAGTTTCTCTAGTGGCTCTGGTACATTTAGTGGCGATGCTATTGACCTAGCCGTTCAGTATGTTGATTTAATTATTGCATCTAAGGATTAATATATGAGGATAGAACAAGGAACATATTGCCCGCTAATACAAAAAAAATGTATTGGATTAAAATGTAGTTGGTTTACAAGAATACAAGGATATGACACTAATACGGGAAAAGACGTAGATGAATATCAATGTGCTGTAACTTTATTGCCTATGTTATTAGTAGAAAATTCTGGACAACAAAGACAAACAGGTGCAGCAGTAGAATCATTTAGAAATGAAATGGTTAAAGCAAATGAGAATAGTATTAAAATGTTAGCGCAATCTGCTAAGTTAAAAATAGGGGATAAAAGATGACTAGAGCAAGAGACATAGCAAGCACGGCAGTTTTAGATGCAGACCTTGGATCAACTGTGCAAGCCTATGATGCCGATACTGCAAAGTATGATGATGCAACTGCAAACTTTACTGGCACACTACAAGGCAGTGGTAGCAATGTAGTCGTAGCTAGTGACATTGGCTCTACCGTTCAAGCTTATATTACCCCTGGCACGTCTGGAAATGTATTAACCTCTAACGGATCGGCATGGACTTCTGCTGCCGCTGCCGCTTTTGATGCTGGTACTCGATTAATGTTTGCTCAAACAGCAGCGCCGACAGGATGGACTAAAGATACAGTAAACTATAATGAACATTCTTTGCGTGTAACAACTGGCGCAGCCAGCACAGGAGGTACGGTAGATTTTACAACTGCATTTGCGTCTAAGACTCCAACAGGCTCAGTAACCATTACAAGTGTTACTGGCACAGCGGGAGCTACAACTCTTTCAACACCACAAATCCCAGCTCACAACCACGGCCCATCTTCACTGGCCGCGACGGACGGCATCCAGAGAAACACATCGCCTCAAATTTCTGGTGGTGTTGGCAATCTTAGCACTGTTTCACTTCAAAATACAGGCGGTGGCGGTTCTCACGACCACCCATTTAGCTTTACTTCTGGTTCTGGTACATTTAGTGGTAATGCCATTGATTTAGCAGTAAAATATTTAGACGTTATAACAGCAACTAAAGACTAAATAACATTTTAAAAGGAAAAAGATAAAATGAAAGTAACGATTGTAAAGGAAGATAACAAAGTTCATGTAGATAATAATGCTTTGGATATTGATCTAACTGGCGTAGCCTTTCCTGAAAATTTTTGGGCATTACAATGGAATGGTTCTTCTGGACATATAGAATATAATAATTCTATGATTCAAAATGATGAGATAACTTCTTTACCAGACTGGGCCAACGTGTGTGTAACAAAATGGCAAACAAGAAAAACAGAGATTGAAGCTGAAATAGCAGCAGCAGCAGCAGCGGCAGCAGAGGCAGAGGCACAAACACCATAACTTGTGAACCAAGAATTACAAGATAATAATTATATGGATCAGTTAAATAATTATATTGTTATCTTAAAGAATATTGTGCCACAAGAGTTGTGCAATACAATTTTAAAAGAATATGCTGACTCTAATGAATGGGTGCAAACAGGGATTGGAAAAAATGGCACACCTAATCTTGAATTAAGAAATTGCCATACCATTGAAATGTCACAACCATTCATAATAAACGAGTCTAAACTTAGACGTAGTATAGATGCTGAAATATTTAATTGTGCTGGTAATTGTATTCAAGAGTATAATAATCAATTTCCACACGCTCATATTGCAGAAGATACTGGATATGAATTATTAAGATATACAGAAGGTCAGTTTTATATTCAGCATGTTGATTCTTTTTTACAAGCACCTAGATTAATTAGTTGTTCATTTGCATTAAATGATAATTATGAAGGTGGTGAGTTTGCTTTCTTTGATAGAGAATTAAAATATAAACTTAATCAAGGCGATGTTATAATGTTTCCATCTACGTTCATGTATCCACATGAAATTATGCCTGTGACTAAAGGAACTAGATACTCTATAATTACTTGGTTTAGGTAAAATACAAATCTAATGGAACAGCATTTAACATTATTTGCAACTCATAAATATGCTTACCTTAAATCTTTTATAGACGAACAGAATTGTGCAGAGCTAACACAAGCATTAAAACACGCAGTTAAAGACGGGCTAACGACACAAGATGATCAATGCCCTAAATCACAAGCTGTGTATGGACATCCTAGGTTTGACCAATTATTACAAGATTTATTACCTCGCTTTGAAATTGCAAGTGGATTCAAATTATTACCTACTTACTCATACGCTAGACTGTATGCTCCAGGTGAGGAATTATTAAAGCACACTGACCGACCAGCGTGTGAAATAAGCGCAACAATCACACTAGGATTTAAGGGGAATAGTTGGCCTATCTACATAGATGGTAATAAAGTAGATATGAAAGTAGGCGATGCTGTTTTATATCGTGGACAAGAAGTAGAGCATTGGCGAGAAAAATATGAAGAAGGGGAATGGCAAGCTCAAGTTTTTTTACATTACGTAGATGCAAACGGGCCACATAAAAATGAAAAATATGATCGCCGTGAATCACTTTGTAAAGCAATAACAAGAGACTCACATAGTTTAATATTAGAATATCCTAATTTTATTGATGATGATTTTGTAGATTATATAACAACATCGTGCTTACCATTTATTAATAAAAGCAAAATAAATACTTATAATAGAGAGGGGGACACAGTATTTATATCTGACATACCTGAATTAAAAGAATTAGATAACAAATTAACTGCTGTTATGAAAAATGCTGGTAAGAATGTAGTCGACATTCATTACAAACCACAATTTAAAAACGGTGGAGATACTGGGTATGAGTTTCATAGGTATAATCCAAATCAAATTTGCCATTATCATTCTGACGGAGAAGTGGCACGTAATTTTTTAAGGTATGCTTCTGTGATATTGCACTTAACTACTAATGAAGATGGGGGGGAGATAGTTTTTCCATTACAAAATAAATCTATAAAAACAGAAAAAGGAAAATTAGTTATATTCCCACCTTATGGAACTTTTGGACATTATGTAACACCCTCACCCACACCAAGAGCGGTGTTAGTTACTTGGTTTGTGTATACCAATGTGAATGTAAGTGCATGATTAAATATTTTAAAAAATGGATTTGTTTCCTGTGCTGTGTATGGTAATATTTTTCTTAATATGTAAGAATATAACTGGAATTTATTATGAGTCCGCATGACGAATTAGTTGCTCACGAAAAACTTTGTGCAGAAAGATATGACACAATACATCATAGATTAGATCGCATTGAAAATATGCTTAACAAATTAATCTGGGGTATCATGGCTGGCTTCGGGGCCATCGTAGTCGCTGTCGTCATGAGTACATTACACTAATCTTATGAGAGAAGAAGCAGTCATACTAGCATTCGCCTTGATGTTATTATTTACTTATTCTTATTTATTATTTTGATATGGAGACAGAGCATGGAAATATTAATCGCAGTAATCCTACTGACAATATTAGCACTGATGATTGCCTGGATAGCAACCGAGTATCAGATGATATGGAATTGGATGAAGAAACAAGTAAAAAGCCTCGTCCAAAAATGTGTCGCATTGTTACGGACTGTTGTTAGCTGGTTGCTACGTCTATGATTAGCGCAATACTTCCACTAATTTCTACCGTTATTGATCGAGTCATTCCTGATAAGAATGGTGCAGAGAAAGCTAAGCAAGAGATTGAAAAGACACTCATTGATAATGCTAACCAACTTAATCTCGCACAAGTTGAAGTCAATAAAGTAGAAGCAGAACATCGCTCAGTCT
>Ga0208899_1000837_pt1 | contig 22545 bp, 27 predicted proteins | sample VirMetDEL_Nov_24_FD_184518 | JGI IMG/M metagenome (GOLD analysis project Ga0208899, IMG submission 184518) | Aqueous microbial communities from the Delaware River and Bay under freshwater to marine salinity gradient to study organic matter... | ecosystem: Environmental > Aquatic > Marine >... | reverse complement strand
ATGTTGGGGAACATGAGTTTAGGGATTTAATACCCCCCTACCCTTGAAAGATTTTAAATATATCATTGCGATTTGCTGGAATTTTGTCCCCGTTTTCGTTTAATTGGTAGTTAATCAATGGTTTTCCTGATGATTCCATCCCGCTTTTCTTGTTATGGTAGTAATGAGACAAAGCCATCAGGTTTCTTTCATCGAACTTTGCGCCGCCATGAATAATGGGAATGATATGATCAGTTACTTGCGACGGTCTATAATCTTCTAAGGTCTTACCGATCTGGCAAAGGGGCTGCGATGCTCGCACCCTGTGAGACATCGCCCGCCATGCTGAAGAGTTATAAAATTTCTGGTTGTTTTTCTTTCGTTTGTGTGGTGGGCGTTGCTTCTTTTCCACCCATGGAAGTTTGGTGGATGTGGTGCCGATCTTTGGCATAAGGGTACATTAATTTAATAATGTATTGCATGTTTCAGAAGAGGAAAAGGAAGTAAGATTAAGACAAAGATAAAACATTTTAGTTTAAATCAAAGCTGTGTTTAAACAAATGGTTTGTCATAATGCTTCGCGTAAATCTATATTTGGATAATGGAGGTTGGCAAAAGCTTCGCGTAAATCTATATTTGGATAATGGAGGGTGGCAAAAGCTTCGACCAATCGATCTATTAAGACTGATGCTAACCTGTTATTATATTCATTTATTGTATTGAATGCTGAAAAACTTAAAAGCCCGTTATAGTATAACCTTTCAGCCGTTTCAATATCATCAAAGCACTGATGTAATGGTTTTAATTCAAACATGTTATTATGGTTTTATGAATCCTTTATCCAGACACATTTTATAATAATGTTGTTCATATTCTTTTGTTAATTCTTTCATACATGATGTATCATTCATAAATTCATCTGCAATAGATGCAAGTAATAAGTAACTTTCCTGAATGTGGGGATGTGTAAATTTAATAACGAAGTTATTCATCCCCTGCCTGAAAATTCCTTTTTCTTTTTGCAGCTGATCTGTGTATAAATCAGGAAGGATTTCAATAATAATACCTTCTTTAAATACTTCTATATTCTTAAAATGATCTAAATGTTTTTGAACATCATTTTTTATATCTTCTATTGTCAAGGGGTTCAATCTTGCCGCTTCCTTTCTTTTTAATACCTCTTCCTTTGTGTCAAACCCTAGATACATAAAATGCTCTTCCATATCAGGTTCCACCATCTCATATTTAAAATGATACCGATTATCATTTTTATCATAAAGAAAAATATGGCGATCACCTTCACCACGATCAATCAAACCTTTTTCATTTACAAAAGCTTTAAATTCATCCGGGGAAAGTATTTGATATTTATCAATCATAATGATAATATTTAAAAAAAGTATTGCAAGTAATAAAAGAAGAGTAAAAGGAAGTGGTTGCAAATATAAAACAAAATATTGAATGTAGGGTGGGATGTAGGGGTACCCTATATTTTGGAAATCATTCAACAAAGTGTTTTGGAAAGTTTAAAAGGGATCTATACAACAAATAAAAAAACGACAACCCAGATGAAAACCCGGATTGTCGTTTATGTTGTAAGTGCTTGATATTTAAGCACTTTTGAAAATAAAATGTGATCCCGCTGGTACTTATCCATTTTTCTACTGCATACTGTTAAGCTAATAAATATAGGGGGTTTCCGTTTCTTTATTTTACATTTGTTCTGCTCTATACGGTTAACCGTTGTAAAAAACGACAACCGACGCAACAACTAAGACGTAACAACATGACATCAGTAAGATTCAATTTGAAGAATCGAAAGGAAAGGAAAACTTTGATTCTTTTAAAATTTCGATACATCAGGGGGGCAAAACTTCCCTTTACTTATTCCACATCGATTAAGGTTTCCCCGGCTCATTGGGATGATAGGAAACAAAGATCTAAAACAGGACTAAAACACAAACAAGGGATTGAAATAAATAAGATCCTGGATTTGATTGAAGATGAAACATTGAATCTATATCATTCCCGTTTATCCGAATTAAAACGGCTGACTTACCCAGAACTAAAACAGCATCTTGATATTATAATGCAAAAGACTGTTATTGATCAGGTGACCATCTGGACAATTATAGACCAATCCATCTTGGATCTTTCGCATAATGCACTAAGACAAAGGCAAGCAAAGAAAGTATTAAAGCATTTGATTGCAATGAAGGGAAGGGTGGGGCACTTTGAAGCGGATGGCATCAATTACAAATGGTTTAAATCTTTCCTTGAATACTCCAAGGAATGCGACCATAAAACTTCCTATACCCAGAAGCTTTGGAAGCAGATCAAAGTTTATTTGAATGAAGCTGATAAATTAGGACTTTTAAGGAATCAAACATTTAAGACTTTCAAAATTGATGATCCAACAAAAAATGCAAGGAAAAAAGAAGATGTGTATTTGACCTTTGAGGAATTGACGCATTTCGCACACTGCAAACTTTCAACAAGATTGGCGAAAATTAGGGATGTTTGGATCGTTCAAGCTTGCTTGGCTTACTCTTACAAAGAATTGAAAGAAATATCTAAAGGGTTGAAAGACAGAATCAAATATTATTTTGATGATAATGGTAATACAATTATGACAATTCCTTCCCACCGTGGCAAAACTTTAGTAACCCAGGAAAAGCCAATTCATCCTTTAGCCGCTGCAATACTCAAAAGATACCGTTTTAAACTTCCTTTTGTTGCTGATGCCGTTTACAATCGTTACATAAAAGAAGCCGCCAAAGATGCGGGGTTTGATGATATGGTTGAATATGTAACCGACAAAGGGGGCAAAATAGAGATCCACCAAAAACCAAAATATAAATTAATAACTAATTATACAGCCAGAAGAACAGGCATAACAATTTGGACAAAGAAAATAGGTTTGGACAATGCAACTGCCATTGGTGGGCACACTTCAAAGATTATGACAAAAATCTATGATAAGGAAACGGCAAGCGAAAAAGCGGTAAGGATTGCAAAAGAAAGTGGATGGTTTAATTAATTTTATAATATTAATATTAATATTATTATTATTATTATGCCGAAATTATCCGACCTTACAAAAAACACAAAACGAAACCTCAAACATGAACTTGCATTATTTTTTAAGGTTTGACAATTATTGTCTGCACTTATTGAGCCAGACCACCAACCCAACCCACATCTTAATATTACATAAATTCAGAGCCAAAAATTTAGAGAAATGGAAAAAAGCATTGTTAAAATTGGATGCTACTGTTTTGAATATTTAATTTTTCCGGTTTGATATGCCTGGGCAACTTCCAAAAGGTTGTGCCAGCTTTTCATCATTGGGCTTTTCTTCGTTCCAAAATATTTGATTGGTTGAAACTGGTTGGATAAATCTAAGCTGGTGCCATCATCCCAATGTATTTGGCTGCCTTGTGCAAATTCTCCCAACAAAATAATCTTTGCACCATCTTCAGCACTTTCCACCATTGCTGATATTTTCACGATATAAGGGGCAAAGTTTCCAAAACTTCTTTCATCAGTAGAAATGATTAATAAATCACTGTCTAATTGTTTCAATGTGTACCCTTTCAGGATGAATGATTTGGCAAGCTTGTTAAATGCTATTTCAGGATCATCAGTGGTTTCAATGATAACCCGATTGCTTTTTTTGATTGGCTCCAATGTAGCTTGTGAAAACAGAGAAAAAGGAAGGAAGAAAAACACGATTAAATATTTCATTTTTGTATTTTGGTTTTATTAATCAATTACACCTTTGTCTTTTAGCTTCTTTGTCAGGGCTTTTATTTCTGAAAGAAGCCTTTCATTCATTTCAAAATATAGCTTTGTTTGTGCTTCAATGTCTGATTCTTTAGATGAAATGATCTTTTTTTGTGCTTCAATCAATTCTTTTTGCACCGTTATAATGTCACTAGGGGTTTCTTTTTCTTCTTTTTGTGCTTCAAATTCCTTTATTTCTTCCTTGTAAGATTCTTTAAAGATCTTCCATTCTGATTCTTTAATCCTTCGCCTTAATATTCTGATCTGGTCAAAATCTGACCTTTTTAAATGTATTTTTTCAGAAATAACTTTGAAACTAATACGTTTCTCCGCCTTTAGCCATTCAATAAATGAATTAAAAAATACCGTTTCCTTGTGTTTATGTACCATTTCCTAAATGATAAATACCAGTCACAAAATAGACAATAATAATCTTGCAAGTTTCTGACAAGTACCCCATATTTGCATTGCATTTGAGTAAATAAGGAATCAAACTTACAACAAGTTAAAGAACTTGTCAAATATATTGAAAAAACAAGGCACCCCCAGCCATTGATTGGAGGCCAACCCAGCCGAGAGTTTAAGAAACATCATTTTTAGGGTTTTAAGTACTCATTTTGTAGGGGGCTTTGTCCCCCGCTTTTTATTTGAATTTTTTTTCTCATAGGATGAAAGGGGCTGTTTAACCGGTTCAACAAAGTAACAGCCCCTTATTTTAGACAATTATTTTTTTTCACATTTAATAGGTTATTTCAGAAGGTTTCAAAGCCTTCTGATTTTTTAAAAAGGATATGACAAACAAAATAACAAAACACTTTGAAGGGGCTAAGAAAAGCGAACGTGTAACAGTTGCCGGAATGCCGGAAGGTTTTCAAAAGGCTTTACATCGAATAAAAGTATTTGATGAAATGAAGCATGGAAGAACAAATACTATGTCAGAATTTGTAACAGCTCTATTGATGACACATCCGCACATTGTAGGGCACTGGAATAAAAATAAGGGTTGGTTTTCAGAATCAGATCTGAAATTTGAATTAAAGGAAACAAGTATTGAAAGATTGCAGTGAAGGTTTTCATATTGAATTGATTTTGCCGGGGGTTTAAGACGCCCCCGGATTTTTGGAGAAGATAATAAATTGGGTGTTGATAAGGTAGTGGGGGTAATGAGAAAAGCCCCCACATTTTCAAAGAATCGTAATGTTTTGACCTTTTGTTTAGTCCCCGAAAAAGTTCGGGGGCTATTGGTCAAACTTAAAATATTTTCAATTTCCAAAAGTACCTTTTTCATTTTGTGTCCCCTTCATTGGGGGCACTTTTGATTGATCATAATGGTTCATTCCAGCCCCTTCGGGGGCGTTTGAATCTCAAAATATTAAGTTGGTTTTTCGTTTTGTCTTCACCCCCTTCACGGGGGGTGTTTTTACCGCTTAAAAGATATTTTTCATGAGATTTAATTTGTTATTTTTTGTTGGGGCATTGTCCCCAACTTTTTAAAGGAGACAACCGCTTTGCAAAAGAGCAAAGTGTATTTATTCATAGATAGTATTGCATGTTTTAGTAAGAAGACTTGATCTTGATGGATGTCCTTTATTACTCATTCTCTTGATTAATTTAGGATGTCCATCTTTTTAAAATTGCTAGTTAGAATAATCAGGTAAATTCATCAGGCTAAACCCCTGAAAATGTTGGTTCGATTCCACCACTGGCAGCTATTCAGTAGTTTAAATCTTTTCATTTTCACATAGTGGCTTTTCAATATAAGTTTCTGATATGTAAATCATTAACCTAGATAATAATTGTCAATTTTTGAATTGCCACTATGTTTTTTTGCTTTCAAATGATAGCTGAAGAAGAAGCAAACAGGGTTTTATTTGATTTTGAAGAGTACCGACCAGACACAATACAGGAAATCTGGATTAATAAAGTTGTGCAAGTGGTGGAGAGCCACCCGGATAAACACTTTCTAGGGATGACATTCATCACCACGGCACCCATCACTGATAAAATAGTGACTTGCTATTATTTCAAACCAGCGAAGAAAGGATCAGGCAAAAAGCCTGAAAAGTGCTTTATAAAGCTAAAGCATGAAACAGGGCTTTTAATTATTGGGCTAAGTCAGGTTTAATTTTTCATCTGTGGATTAACAATGTGCAATTTTAATTCACTCAAATTATAATACCATGACATTAGGATTCATTGCGCTTTTTGGGGCTTTATGCCTAACCCTTGCGCATTATTATGAAGTTCAAGCGATTAAGAAAAAGAAAAGAAGGAGGTCTTATAAACTTTCACCGCTGATCTGGAATGAAGGTTTTATGATGTAAACATTATAATAGAAAACTTTTTAGCCCCCTTAATTGGGGGCATTTTTCACCGTAAAAATCAACCTTATGTACATAGTTGCATTCTACAAAACCACCAGGCGTTGGGTTCCTATCCGAAATATAAGAACTGCCAACAGATCCAAATTATACATCTTTCAAAGTCTTCAGGAATATTCATTTCGAGAAGCTGAAGATATTGCCAACCATAAAAACCGAATCATATGCCATCTTTTGAAGGTCAAATAATATTGAATGGTATCACCTTGGAAAACTTTGGTGATATGCTTCAAATCTATTTTGAAAGGGCATTAGAGAATGCTCAAAGGAAAGGTGTTATCAAATTCAATGATCCTTTTGAATCGTTGCCTGATGCCATCACCAAAAAACAAATTTCTGAAATCTTTGGTGTAAGTGTCGCAACTGTTTACACCTGGGAAGTTGGGCACAAAATCAAAAGGCTTTCAGGTTTCAATAACCCCGTAAAATATCCAAAAGAGCAAATCAAAAGGCTTTGGTATGAAAGCCAATTATTCAGCATAAAAACTTAAACATGACCACCACACTTTTCACCCTGTTTTTTCTAATCTGGTGGGTTTGGACTAATCCACCCCAAACTGATGATTAATGAAACAGACATTTGTTTTCCTTTCTGCCTTGTTTCTTGGAGGCTGCAACCCTGAATATTTAACCAACTGTAACAATGAATTTTTGGATTGCCCACAATGGGTGATGGTTTCCAAAGATCAGCCCCAAAACTTGGATCTGGTTTTTGATCCTGGCTTTGTGTTGTCTTTTACTGAAGATCCACCAGAGCAAAATTATTATCTGTTCAATGTTGGGGGTCATATAGACCGCTTTGAATATATCCCAACTGATGATGGTGTGTTCAATTTTGTAAGGGGCTGCAAAAATAGGGGCGTTTTCTGGGGTCTTTCTGCTCAAAGGTGTAATGATTTTGCCTTTGTGAAGATCTGGACAATTGATCAAAGTAATGTGGTCAAACAATCAAATTTTACTTTTCAAAAACTCAATTTAAAAACCGCTGAAGATTAAAATAATCCCATTATGAAAGGTTGGATCAAATTACATAGGAAATTCAAAGGCTGGGAATGGTGGGAGGATGAAAAGATGGTAAAATTTTTTTTATATCTCCTATTGAGCGCAAATTTTGAAGATAAAAAATGGCAAGGTATCACTATTAAAAGGGGGCAATTAGTCACCAGTTTAAAAAATATGAGTGCTGAAACTAACTTTTCAATTCAGACAATTAGAACATTGATAAAAAGGCTAAAATCAACACACGAACTAACAATCAAAACAACAAGCAAGTATAGTGTCTTAACTGTCTGTAAATATGATAGTTATCAGGATTTAGACACACCAGCCAACACAGTAAACAACACACCATCTAACAAACGAACAACAAACGAACAACAAACAATCAACAAACAATCAACAACAACTAAAGAATGTAAAGAAAGAAAAGAATTAAAAGAATGTAAAGAAGTGAGTGCGCCCACAAATGAAAAAGATAAAAATTTAATTGAAAAAATAGGACTTAATCAATTTAGGATTTTTGCCGAATTACCAGCTTTTCATAGTTTAGAAATTGCAAGAAAGGATCTTTTGATCGATTGGCTCCAACACAAATCAAAAATCAATGATCAATATAAAACAGACTATCAAGCACAAAGCATTTTAAAAACATTCTGCACTGATTACACCTTTGACGAATTAAGGCAATTAGTCAACTGGTCAACAACTGGGGGGCGATCTTACAAAAACCTTTTATTCGATCGATTGGAAAGAGTTCAAAAAAAATCATCTAAAATAACAGCAAATGGAAAAGACAACTTCAGCAAATACTGGTCTTGATCCAAAAGACCACACAAAATACACTTTGGAACAATTGAGAGAAAAACAAGGGGAAAATAGGAAAGAAAGATTTCCAGCCCCAGCCCCAACGATTTTGCCAGAAGCTTATGCAAAGAAATTAAGCCACATTATTACTGATGAAGATTTGATCAGAAACATTGTAAAGGATGTGAGCCGCACGAATCGAATTAACCGCCCGTCTGGCATTGACTATGAAACAGGGAAAAAAATTGTGTGGGCTGCTTATAAAACCATTCTAACAGAACAGGGGAAAACATTTGTGGCTGAAGAGGGACAAAACATGAACAAAGAAGTGATTCCAAATTTGATCAAATACTTTCTGGGGCTTCCTTGCGATTTAGACCCCAAAAAAGGGATCTTATTAGTAGGGAATGTTGGGACGGGGAAAACCTTGCTTTTCAGGATAATGAGATCCTTCGTAAATCAAATTTCTTTTGATTTTAGAAAGTTTTCAATTGTCAATGTTGGGGCACTAGACAATCAAATTGTCATCAAAGGGGACTTTTCGCCACTTAAAAAGGTTTTTATGGACGTTTTTTGTTTTGATGACCTTGGGGTTGAAAAAACTACAAAAGTTTATGGTACGTCACTAGAATTGGTAAATAGAATCATTTTGACCCGTTATGATTTGTTTGAAAATACAGGCACCGTGACCCATGCCACTTCTAATCTTCCACTTTTAGGTATAAAAGACAATTATGATGATAGAATTTATTCCAGGTGCAAGGGCATGTTTAATGAAGTGATTCTTTCAGGGGTGGACAAACGAAAAATCTAAATCACATGAACAGCATTGACAAAAAACATCTGATCAGAAAGATTGAAAAATATAATCTGGAAGATCTATTGAAAGAACAAAATCAAACTTCATTTCCAAAAGTGAAAAAAACATTTCACTCTGGGAATGACCAAAAACAATCAACGTGATAAATAAAACAATTCTAATCGGCAACCTGGGGAAAGATCCAAACAAACTTGCTGGGCATGATAATATGGTGGGGGTTTCCGTTGCCACTACCGAAAGCTGGAAGGATCAAAATGGGGCATGGCATAAAAAAGCAACATGGCATGATTGCCTGTATTTTGGAAAGAATTTAGATTTCATCTTGAAGTTGAAAAAAGGTGATCAGGTTTATGTTGAGGGGGCGTACTTGTCAAAGAAATCAAACGACCGCGAAAAGTTTGTCAAGATTTCAAGGATAAGCAAATTTTATCAGAAGTCCGAAAACCAAAACCAATCAGGATCAGGTGCCACCCAATCCAATGATTACATCTAAGAACCTATTGATTTTATTAAACATACAATGAGAAAGTTGATTTTTGTTTTGTTGGACAAGCTGGGGCAATTTATATTTTTCTTTAGGGAAGTTTTATTATTAAAATTTGAGGATTTTATAAATGCCCTGGCTGCTCGATTTAGCGAAAACTAATGGATTTCATTCACCCTATATTTTATGAAAAAGTATTCTGATAAATACCTAGTTGAAACCCCAGATGGAAAGTACAAATTCCATTTTTGCCCTAAAAAATTGGTCTTCAATTGGGTAACCAAATGGATTCCAAAACATCAGAGAGAACAACACGAAATCAAATTTTTGAAACGATACAAAAAAGATCGGATATTATGAGAAATGCGGGCTTCTATAAGTTTGTAAAAAATGAAATTGCCGAACATGTGGCATTTGCGACCAGGTTAAATTTAGACCCCAGAACAAAGGATCTGCTATGGTGGCATACTCCAAACGAGGGCAAACGGTCAAAATTTGAACAATTCCTTTTGAAAATTATGGGTGTCAGGAAAGGGGTGAGCGATTTCATCATCATTCATCAAACCGGAAAATATAAGGGGCTGATTATTGAAATGAAAAACATTGGTGTCAGAACTTACAAAAAAAATGGTGATCCGTATTTTGAAGATCAGCACCAATTTTTGGAAGATATGAAAAAGCAAGGCTTTCAAACATGCTTTGCGAATGGTTGCAATGAAGCATGGCAAAAGACAATTGAATTTTTAAATACTTAATAACCACCAGTTAAATGGAACGTCCAAAGTTATTAGAACTTTTTGCAGGATCCAGAAGCATAGGGAAAGAAGCGGAAAAACTAGGATTTGAGGTTTTTTCTGTGGACGTTAAGCCATTTAAAGGCATTGACCTAGCGCAAGACATTGAATTTTTGGAGCCTGATATGATACCGTTTAAACCTGATATTATTTGGGCTTCGCCACCTTGCACAACTTATAGCATTGCGGCAATTTCAACACATAGGGAAAACGGAAAACCTAAAACCGATTTTGCGGCAAAATCTGACCGATTAGTATTGAATACATTGAAAATAATTGAGCATTTCGGATGCCACTATTACATTGAAAATCCTAGGGGTTATCTTAGAAAAATGCCTTTTATGTTGGGTATTCCAAAAGTCACAGTTTGGTATTGTCGATACGGAGATAATAGGGCAAAACCTACTGATATTTGGAGCAATAATATTAGTTCATTATTCAATCAAAATGGATGGTTACCACGTCCAGAATGTAGGAATGGTAATAAGTTTTGCGCCCACGAAAAAGCCCCAAGAGGCTCAAAAACAGGGACACAAGGTGTTAAAGGAAACTATGAGCGATCAAAAGTCCCGCCTGAACTTTGTAAGGAGATATTAAGGGCAAGTTTGAAAACTTGTTATTATCAAACGGCAGATAGCGGAAAACAGTAAAAAAGGCTAATTACAAGGCATATTTGATAATCAAGTAGTTATATGGTACGTTTGTTCAGAACTTGAAAAAATAGTTCAAAATTTAGAACAATTTAAAAAATATAACAGCAATGAAAATCGGATATGCTAGGATTTCAACGTTGGTGTCAAAAAAAAACTTATAATTATGTATTTAATAGCTTTGTTTATAATATGGTTAGTAATTGAAATATATTATCAATCAGGAGATTTTGATGATGATGATAATGATAGCCACGATTTATGGATGGGATAAAAATATAATATTATACATCCACTATAATAAAATCATCAATCATGACAGCTTAACAGTATGAAAATTCCCTAATTTGCTTTTCAAATCCCTATACAAATTCACTCTAAAAGACAAAATCCCTTTCGCCGTACACGATAGGGATTTTATTTTATTGCATTCTGAAAATTATGATCAATTTAATGATCAAATAAAAAATCAGTTTTTGGAATGGGACAAATTGCCGTTTTAATTAAACCTCCATAGCTGGAAAAAGCAATTTATATGCTGATGGAAGGATCAAATTATCTGATAAAATCATCATTTCAGATCCTTTCAAATCTTCGCCGCTGTTCGCATTCGTCCCCAGGTAAACAAAGCCATCATCATCAGCTTCAGAAAAAGTGTAATTATCTTTTTTCCATTCGTTCCAACTTTTTTGGCTGCCATCCTCTTTTTTTGAATCCTTCAGCCCAACTGGTGTCAATCCATCAGGATCAGCAATTTTAATAAACATTGGATAATTTTCAACTTCACCGCCCGTTGAAACAACCAACTGGACAACATCAAAAGGGATCAATGAAGGTCTAACAGAATAGACAACATGATCCGCTTCGTTTGTTGTGTAACTTTCCGCCCCGTAAACCTTTGCCGTTGTTGCCAATCCGAAAAGGGTTGAATTTTGTTGCCCCTTGAAAGGGCTTAATAAAACTTCAGGTATTTTGATTGTTGCATTCATTTTAGTGTTTGTTTAATGGTTTAAGAAAGTTTGTGTATTCCCTAAGTCACTGCCTGAAATTGCATTTTCATACATTAATAGATTTTTAATTTGGTTTGGGGTACTTACGTCCATTAATATTTTATGTTGTGTTTGTACGTCTTCTACAAAATCCGAATACTCTTTTTCATTTGCGTTTCCTGAAACATCAAAAAGAAAATTAGATATATCTACATTAAACAATAGAGGCGCTTCTGGAAATTTAATTTTTGTTTCGCAATTATTATGAAACACCCCTGCTGGATTTGTAATTGTTCCTCCGTTTGCAGTTAATAAACCGTCTAGTTTTGCGGGGACACTAATCCTAAAAGTTGAAGCGGTTGTTGTTTGTTGATATTCGCTTGCATTTGTGACGTATTCTAATTGGCACCCCCAAACATAAATTCCACTTGTCCCGTCTCCGGTATGTGACATTACACTGATACTGTCAGTGGCATTAAGCCAATAATAGGCACTTGACTCGCTCGCCGTCGAGGTCACACTAATCCGCCGCCAACCATCTCCCACGTCTTCAATATTAGCGGTAAACCCCGCATTAACATTATGGGTGGTTAATGCTGCCAAATCAAAATAGGCGTATCTATCCGAAAGCCCGTCATTATTCGTCAAAAACCCACATTTTGTACGACCCGCCGCTTTAACATAACAACTCCAAGTAACTAAACCGCTTACGGCTTTTGCCTGATAAACGCCGTGAAAATTAGTAGTTGTATCCTCTACTATTTTATCCGCCGTGGTTGTTGAATCTGGCGCCGTTACCGTATCCGCCGTAATTGTACACGCTGATTTAGTCCAATCCGAATGGTCAAAGGCTTTCCCTTGAGTAATTACATCCGTAGTAATGAAAGTAGCATCTTCTAATTGAGCCCCCCAAACATAAATTCCACTTGTCCCGTCTCCGGTATGTGACATTACACTGATACTGTCAGTGGCATTAAGCCAATAATAGGCATTTGAGTAGCTCGCCGTCGAGGTCACACTAATCCGCCGCCAACCATCTCCCACGTCTTCAATATTAGCGGTAAACCCCGCATTAACATTATGGGTGGTTAATGCTGCCAAATCAAAATAGGCGTATCTATCCGAAAGCCCGTCATTATTCGTCAAAAACCCACATTTTGTACGACCCGCCGCTTTAACATAACAACTCCAAGTAACTAAACCGCTTACGGCTTTTGCCTGATAAACGCCGTGAAAATTAGTAGTTGTATCCTCTACTATTTTATCCGCCGTGGTTGTTGAATCTGGCGCCGTTACCGTATCCGCCGTAATTGTACACGCTGATTTAGTCCAATCCGAATGGTCTATCTCTTGACTTTTAGTAAAAGCGTTCTTTCCTTTAAAAAAGCCATTCAAGAGATTATAATGGTAAATGTTTTGCGGTGTTCCCCAAAATGTAGATTCGCTAATGTTTGTTAAAGTTCCATGATTCCCATTCCCTGATACATCAAAATTAATGCTCCCGTTCCCTTCTGCAAACGGGAAATGACAACTTAACCCATTTGTAACATTACTTTTATTGTCTATACTCTCCCTTTCTTCACTTGATAATTCAACGGTAAATAACCTTACATCACAAAGCCCACCATCAAAAAAACCGGTTCCTTCTAAACGCCCTATATCTAAATCTGAGGCCGTAAACCCTAAATCTGACGTAATAATTACGTTATGAAAATCTGTAGTGTTAGCGATTGTAGAACCCGCCGAACCGTCAACATAGATATTAGTTGTCGCTCCTGAAAATCCGTTAACCGTTACCGTTCCATTTACTATAGTGATATAATCAGTACCATTTAAATCAATTACATAATCGGTATGGCTGGTTATATCATCACATTTTATACGGAAACATATAGACCTAATAGAATCCCCAACATTCCCTATATCCGCGTAATCGTCCGTGCCGTCAAAATCGGCGGAATTACTACCTATTAAATTCGCATTATATTGTACTTGCCCGGTTTCCCCTAATAAACTGCCTGTTACATCATTATTAGTTGTTATTTCATCTCTAGGTATGAAAGTTGAACCGCTTAAAGTGTACCCGTATCTATTTTGCCAACTAAACCCCACTTTGTAACTTGTAGCATGGAAAGTGCCTACTGTGATATTTGTTAAAGTGCCATCATTTGTACCCCCATTTGAATCATACATAACGGTTCCGTTTTGTTCATCCATTTTGAACCAGCAACTTAAACCAGTAGTAACACTTGCAAAATTATCAATACTCCCGCGTTCCCCGCTTGATAATTCAACGGTAAATAATCTTACATCATAAAGCCCACCATCAAAAAAACCGGTTCCTTCTAAACGCCCTATATCTAAATCTGAGGCCGTAAACCCTAAATCTGACGTAATAATTACGTTATGAAAATCTGTAGTGTTAGCGATTGTAGAACCCGCCGAACCGTCAACATAGATATTAGTTGTCGCTCCTGAAAATCCGTTAACCGTTACCGTTCCATTTACTATAGTGATATAATCAGTACCATTTAAATCAATTACATAATCGGTATGGCTGGTTATATCATCACATTTTATACGGAAACATATAGACCTAATAGAATCCCCAACATTCCCTATATCCGCGTAATCGTCCGTGCCGTCAAAATTATAATATCTACCACTTTGGGGTGTTCGTGTTTGTCCTGTTTTGTCTGGAACTTGGGTAGCGGTTAAAGCTGTATTAAAAAACCAACTTACATACCCACTTGCTATGCTAAGAGCGTATTTTATTCTTGTTTTTATTCTTAATGCTAATGCCATTTTATTTTATTTTTACGGTTTCCTAAAAAATAATTGCACTTGTAAGCCCATTGCCGGGACTGTGGCGCGAATATTTGTTACATTAAAAGTAAAATAATCGTCCGCCGCTAAAGTTGAGGGCGTCGGGCTAATAGTCCCGCTATAATTGCTAGTCGCGTCGGCTGTCCCTAATACGGTACTTTGTTTTTTAACTTCTACGGTGTTCGACCCTGACCCTAAACCCGTTGTCGAACCTATCGACCAATCTATTTTATAAATTTCTAATCCTATATAATCTCCCGTTGCACGCCAAAACGCGCCGGGTATACCTACCGCCCAGCTTGTTTGGTTGTCATATACATGAACCCGAATGGATGGCGCAAAAAGCGGAAAAACTTTAGTGTCAATATCACCCTGAAAATAAAACAGATCATTATATTGATATAATATCCCAGCCGTTGGGGTGGGGTGGGCTGCCTGATTCAATTTAAAATGTCCATCATTTGTTATTTCAACCCCCGCCGTAGAACTGCTTGAATTGAAGCTTTTTATTGTTGATTCTGATATTTCAATGCCCTCCTTTGATCCGTTGCCCGTGTCTGGATCTGTCATTAAATACCATGTGCCATTTTCATTGATTTCAACATTTGGGACGGTATCATAAAGTTTGTACAACTGAAATGCTAATTCTGTCATTTTCAGCCCGCCCGATAAAATTCCGGTGCCTAAAAATGGATTGCTTAAAAAAGACCATGTACCATCTGCATTAATTTCAATAGTTGGGGTGGTGCTATTATTTTTATAACTTTTCACCCCGTTTTCATCAAACCTAATCCCAGCCGTGGCACCGTCCCCCGCATTTTCATCGCTTTCAATTTCAATACTTTCAATAAATGCAATATCTTCAATAGATTCATCCAATATGGTCGCATTTTCTTCAAAAAGGTTGGAATTTGAAATATTTGCAGCGGATGTGACTGATTCAACGACAATAAAAGACCCCGCCGGGAAATCTCCATTTAAAACAGTGCTTTCAATGATCAAATTTGTATCGTTCGCGCCAACATTCGATGAAACAGTGAAGTTTTGTGTTGCATTGGTAATTGGATTAACTAACTTTATTGTGTCCCCCGCATTGATCACTGAATCAGACCCAATCAATGAAATGGGTAGGCTTGCAATGGTGTCCCCCGCCGTGATGCCTGAATCAATAACCGTAATCCCAAAAATATCACCCACCGTTTGACTGGGCAATTGTTTATCAGAATCAACTTTCACAAAACCACCGTTTGTTGGATTATTCCCAACATCAGGATCTATGACATTGCCGCCGCCATCATCACCGCCCGTTGTGGGGGCGTCATTCGGTACTTCATCAAAAATCCCTGTCTTATCTCTTGAAATAGCAAACCATTCGCCAGTTGTTACATTTGATTCACTTGAATAGGTGCCAGAAAGGAAAAGCCATGAATAGGTGCCATCATTCAACCTGTGCCAGCTTTCAAAAGTGCCCCTAATCGATCCCTGTAATTTTCGGACTGGTTTTTTGTTCAGTGCAATTAATTCCTGTGCTAATAATCGGCTGATGTTTTCCGTGTCTCCTGTGGCTGCTACTTGCCAGCCATCCGAATCTTCCCAATCAGACCCCGTATAAATTTCAAGGTGTCCAAAACTGTTTGGGGTGGTTCCGTCCCCAATTATTGTTTCAATCTTTTTGACCGCTGAATTATTATTAAAAACTCCTACATTGTAAGAATTATATGTTGTGCTTTGACTTTGCCCCGCAATTGTTCCATTATATAAGACTTCAACATTTGCATTTGTAAATTCCCATTCTAAATCCAAGTCAGCCGGATCAATCAAAACCCCCTGATTCGTGCGAAGGTCAACATGTTCAAAATGAAAGGTCAGATTGCCTGATTCAATTAAAACAGGGCTTGAAAAACTTAGTTGCTGATAGTTGTTGGTGGTGGCTCCAACTGTGCCCTGGATATCGGACAAAGAAGCCGCCAAATAGTAATATGTATTATCATCCACCCATTCGCCCCCAGAATAAGAAAGACCAGGGTTAAAAGTGTGTGTTCGCTCCAAATATTTAGATCCTACTTTTACGCGAACTTTGAAGAAAGCATAAATTAAAGAAGTTGTTGTCAGGTTTGTGTTGGTAAACTTTGTGTGTAAATTCCCCGTGACATTCAAAGTGGTTATTGAAGCATTTTTTACAATGTTCCCACCGTCCACTTCTGATCCGCTTGCGTCCGTCCATTCATTCCCCGCTATAAAATTGCGCCTATTCCTTGCGTTATATATTACTTTCGCTCTTTTCAAAGCTGGAAGCCACGTTTGAACCGTGGTGGCTAATTTTGCCACACTGCTTTGATCAATTGTGATGTTGCCATCTGTAACGCTCCCACTATCGATAAACGTCCCATCCTTATCATATCGCCTTTCAACAAAATTAATGGCTTCCCTAACTGGGATCTGTTCAACAAAAAATGCCCCGTTTTTCCATGTTAGCCTGGATAAAGTTAAGGTCATTATTTGGACTAAAACATCATAACAGGAAAGATATTTGAAATTCCCTTTGCTGTCTATTTCAATCAATGTCTTATGCTGAAACCTTGTATTTTTCAAAGGGTCATCATCATTCCCGTTTGGTTGTCCATCTTCAAACCAATTGACCGCTGTTTGCAATGCCACATCTGATCCACTTAGGAAGGTGTCAAGGGTTCCAATTTTCCCCAGGCAATTAAAGATATGATCAATCAAGGTATCAGATCCCGTATATTTTACCCCCGCATTATTATAATCAACATCCTTCAAAATACCCAGTCCATCCGTGGCACGAATAGTAAAAGCAAAATAATAAGAATCTGGAAGGATGGAAAGATCTGGAAGGATCAACCCGAACCAAAACATAGTTTCTGAAGTGTCCCCTTTTGTAATCTTAATTTGAAACCTCTTTTCCGTGGCTGTCACCAAGTCAGTTATAAAGGTTTCAATGGCTGTTCTGGTACTGTCTTCCACTTGCATCCCAAATGAAACTTCAGTTGGAAGTATTGGAAAACTGATGTCATTACTTTGTCCCCTTGTAGATAATTCAAACCCGTCCCCAGAAAGGGTGAAGTCTGTGACACTTCCCACAAAATCAGCATCATCAATATAAATATTATATTGGATGCCTTGTTCGTTTTTGTGTTGGGCTTTGAATCTGGTGGCCATTTAAAGGATATTTGTAAATTTCAAAAAGCAATAAAAGAGAACTGCAAAAACTACAAAATTTCTGATCACAATCTGGATTGGTGATAATTTGTATTTCATAGGCTTTCTTTTACATCATTCAAGGCTTCAACCGCTCCAATCATCTTGAATTTTTGGTTGTTTTGATCCGCAATTATAGCCTGATTTTTTTCAATCCTTTCCTTTGCTTCTGCAATCCTTTTTTGATCATTCAGGATTTCGTTTTGGACTTTTGAAATGACTTTATCAGCCTTTTTAATGTCATCAAAATATCCATTAATCGCTTTAGTGATTTCATCTAATTTAAAATTTTTCATTCGTTTATTTTTGGTGGTGGTGGAATTGCTACACCAGCAATGCCAATGATTGAGTTTCCAAAATATCTTGGGTATTTAATTATTTGCCAAATTTCAATTTTACCCTTTATTAAAATTTTTTCTTTGCCGTTCCAAATCTGACCGGTTTGCACTACTTCCAAATCATGCGATTTGTACAAAGTCCCTATTTCTTTTCCCCAGATTTTAATGTCATCGCTCCCAATATAATCATTTGCATCTTTACCGTTTGGGATTAAAAAAAGGCTTTCATAGGCTTTATTCAAAAACAGGATTCCACCTTCTCGATCTTTCAACCACATTGGAATGGGAAGATCCATTTGCGCACTTTCTAATTGAATGATTTTAAATTGTAAATTCGTAATCTTTTGATTTTGTTCGTGTCGTTTGTCCTCATAACTTCTGACTTCAACCCTCAATTTTTCATTTTCCCCTTCAACATCTTTTTTTATACTTTCTAATTTAGATATTAGTTTATTATAGCTTTCCAATAGTACATTGTCAGCTTCAAAGTTTGTTTTCCTTGCGTCTGCTTTGGTTTTTAATTTGATGCTGTATTGAGTTATTAGAGTTGTAATAACTCCAATTGCCCCAGCTAAAAGGGTTTGCCAGTCCATGGATCATTTTTTGTTTATCAAATAAGTCCATTTGTGTTTGTTAGTTTGTTTAGCTTTGTTTCAAATAAATCTATCCTTTCCGATAGTCTTTCCCGTTGCCTTCTGCATTCCCTTTCTAATTTAGCCAATTCATTTACCTTTTTTTCCAGATTTTTAATTTGAATTTCCATTTTTTTCAAGAAATCAATTGATCTATAATTTCCATTTTGTTCATGCTGATGAACAGGGGAAAACGCCAATAAAAAAGATTTAATTAAAGCCATTTTAAAAAGTTTGAAAAACCAGAAGCCCTATAAAATAAAGCTTCTGGGATAAAAATCAACTAAGACGTGGGCATAAGCTTATGCCACACTTGTAGTTTTTGGATCTAAAACAGACCCTTGAATCTTGAAGTCCGAAATGTAATTTTTTAGTTTTCCTACAAATCGCAAATTGTGTTCAATCAGTGTAAAACCTTCCACCACTATTTCCAAACCCCCTTCAATTTTCTTTTCCAGTTCTTCATCAGTCAAATCAAAATTAGCTTTGATGTCGGTGCGAATGTCAGCCGCCGCCGCTGGATCAAGTCTTTTGAATTGCTGAATGGCTAGTTTTGCAACTGTGATGAATTTTTTTGGTGATCCGTAACCCATGTAAACAGATAATAAGATCCCAACATCAGCCCGCCCGGTTTGGATGGATTCAATGGTAAATTCCACTAAATCAAAAAGGGTGTTTAATACCTTCTTTAATTCAGCGTTTGAATAATTGCTACCTGGTGCAATTTGGCTATTCAATAACCCACCTGGATTCCCTTTTGCAAAAATTAAATCTTTTAAGCCCCGCATAGTATAAATGTGATTTTAATAGAATGCTTTTTTAGCATGTCCATTATTGATTAAAAATTCATTGATATTTTCATCTTCCAAATAAATCACTCCCAACCATCTGCCATATTTCCCCTTTTTTGACTGAAGGGTATGGACTTCAATTTTTTTACCTAATATCATTTTTCGCATCAGATCCCGAACAATCAAACCCTGGGGTCTTTCTTTCCCACGTACTTCGGGGGTGTCTAATCCAAATAATCTGATCTTTTGTTTTTTCGCCCAAATATCAAAACCCAGATCAATATCAACCGTGATGGTATCACCGTCATAGACTTCCTTTACAATTGCATTGCGATAAATCCAAACATCCTTTAATTTAGGATTTAGCATTTATTTTTTAGGTTTTGGGGTGTTTTTTCTAGGTTTCACTACTTTCATTTGAGGCATTGCCCTAGATGGTGGCATATTTTTCAAATACCCTAGTAAAATATAGTTTTCCCGGCTCGGTGTTGCCGTGTTGTACTCTTCCAATTTTTCGATTGCCTGATTTAATAGTTTTTGTATTTCTTGCATGATTTTTTTTTATAAAAACAGGATGACAAAAATCACCCTGTTCACAATGAAATGGTTAACGGATAACCACGAATATTTTTAAAATCCTCTTGATCTGCTCATTCTATGTCCGCCTGTTTCAATTACGCCGATTAACTGATCACCAACCCCCACTAATTGTCCCCGTACATTTACATTTTCAGATCTTCCACCACCAACGGCACCATTTATTAATGAACCCATTTTTTCGTATGGAATTATAAATTCTCCTTTTGATCCTGGCTTTTCCCCTACCATCGCAAATGTTGGCCCTGAAACAAAACCACCTTCAGCAAAAGCCGGAATTTTAAGCCCTTTTAGAGCTTTATTAAACATTGCTTGCGCTGCTATTCCTACTGCTGGTGCCAAGACTAAACCTAAAGGCCCTTGTCCCATCATATTTGCCATTGCCTCCGCTACACCTTTACGAATAGCAGCCCCTACAATCTTCCTTGCGCTTTGTAATGCCACCGTTGCTAATTCCTTGAAAGAAGAGGCACCAGCATCCACACTTTGCGCCATTGCTCCCATTGCTCCAGAAATAGCTTCACCCATCACCCCGCCCGCATCGCCGATCCTTTCAAGCATTTCAGGAAAAGACATAAATCTTTCGTGCATTGTATTCAACAAGGGGACTGTATTGTCAGCTAGATTTTGGCTTAATTCACTAATCCTTCCATTCACATCAGAAACCCCCCCTGAAACAGCCGCTAGGGTGTCAGGCAAAGTATTATTCTTTCCAAATGAGTTTGTTAAATTGTCTAAGGTGGAATTGATGCCCGCATCACGATCACCTTTTGTTTTCTTTGAAGAACTACCGGACAAAGCAGTTGATCTGCCTGATCCAAGTTTTAAAGGGCTTTGTGTGCTAGTGGTTGGGGTAATCGATCCAATGGCTTTCTGTGTTTCTGCAATTATATCCTTTGCTTCATTTACCACTTTCTTCGCACCGCTTGCATATCCATCAGAAAAAGCTTTTCCAAGACGTGCCCCAGCCGTAAAACCTTTTTTTGGATTGATACCATCAAAGACATCAGCAAAGGATCTTGCAGCGTCCTTAAAATTACCTTCTTTGATTGCTTTGAATCCATTGCCAAATGATTTCAGGCTTTCACCAATCATTTTTGCCACTTCCTTAATCACTTTTCCAAGCCCCAATATAATGCCCCTGAATTTTTCCGATTTTTCCCATGCAAATTTGAACATTGCCGCCAAACTTGCCACTGCAACTGTTATCAAAGTGACTGGGTGAAATAAAACAGTCATTGCTGTTCCCGCAATAGCCGCCGCCCCACCTAGGGCAACAATGGCAATTTTTAACTGTGCAATAACTACGATTGCCGGCCCAATGACCGCCGCAATTAATCCAATTACAGTGACAACTTTCATTGCAACTGGGCTGATGGTAGCTAATGCCGAAAATAAAGAAGTTAATTTTGTAACCACTTTTGTCAAGAAGTCCAAAAGACCACTTTCAGCAAAAGCAATTTTTAAGGATTCAAAAGCTGATGACATCCTTTCCAACGCCCCGTTTAATCCTTTCAATCTTTCTTCAGCCATTTTCGCGGCACTTACTTCACCTATTGAAGCCGCTAATTTTTCAAATTCTCCTGATCCTGTCTTTGCAAGCATAATGCCCGCCCGCATTGCATCCGTTCCAAAGATTGTTTTGGATGCCATATTGATTTGTTCTTCACTTAATCCACCAAAAGCATTTTTCAGCACTTCAGACACTTCAGCCATTCCCCGCATTTCACCAGAAGCATTGAAAAATTGGTTGGCTCCATCACTTGTTATGATGCCCAACTGCTTCATTAATTCCGCTGCTTCTTTTGATTGTGGTACTAATCTAGTAAGGAAAGTTTTAAATGATGTACCCGCATCTGATCCAGATGCAAATGATGGACTGATCGCCGCGATTGATGTTGTAAAATCTTTGAAGTTGACACCAACGGCACCAGCTACGCCCCCAGCTTGCGCCATGGCAAGTTGAAAATCTTCAATGGCAAATTTTGAATTTGAAGTTGTACCCGCAATCAGGTCAACCACTCCCATCATATTTTTTGATTCAATGCCGAATTGTGCCATGGCATCCGTGGCAATATCAGCCGCAATGGAAAGATCCGCTTTGGTAGCTTCTGCCAATCTTATACTAGCATCAGCCGCCCCGTCTAAAATTTGGGTTGCTGTTAAACCGTTTCGCCCTAGCATTTCGATTGCCTGGGCACTTTGTGAAGCTGAAAAAGATGTTGTACGTCCTAATTCTTTTGCTTTATCTTTTAATGATTCAAATTGGGCTTCTGCTCCTTTCGTCACTGCCAAAACTCCATTCATTGACTGCTCATAGTCAGCCGCGGATTTGACCGCAAAGCCAGCAAAAGCCGCAAATGGTAGGCTGATTGCTTTTGTCATATCAGATCCAACTTTCTTGAATACTTTAGACTTTGCAATTAATGTGCGTTCTGCTTTACTCAATCCTGAAT
>Ga0208899_1000836_pt1 | contig 22552 bp, 26 predicted proteins | sample VirMetDEL_Nov_24_FD_184518 | JGI IMG/M metagenome (GOLD analysis project Ga0208899, IMG submission 184518) | Aqueous microbial communities from the Delaware River and Bay under freshwater to marine salinity gradient to study organic matter... | ecosystem: Environmental > Aquatic > Marine >... | reverse complement strand
CTGATGAATCTCCATCAAAGACTAAATCTTCAGGAAGTAACACTTTCAACGTAGTATCTGCATCAGCCAAAAATAATGTATCATTGGTAATACTCAATGATTGGTTACGTCCTGATGTGTCTATTGCAGAAAATGCAAATCCTCCGGTATTGTCATTATATGTAATTACAATATTCGTATGATCTCCATTACTTAATGCAGTACCAACAACATCTTCAACAGCCTCTTCATTTAATTGGAAATAAATATCATTGTCAATAACAACAGGACGAATAGCAGTTGTATCATCTGCATCGTATAAATATCCTGCTTTGAAAGAATTTATAATTGTGTCTGTTGTAGTAAATCCTGATGGTTCTTTGATACAGCGAACTGAATAACCTAAACTTTTATAAAAAGAACCAATAGTAGCATTACTATTTTGAATAACTAAATAACTAACATCATTAGGCCATGAAGTTGAGCTAGACCAATAATAACCAAAAGATTCAGTAGTTAGTATTGCTCCAGAACTATAAAAACGTTGACCTGCAAGTGTTAACTTTAAAGGAGACTCAAAGGCACCTACACTATTATTACTGTTCCAAGATAATCTTTCTTCATTCCATTCAGTTTCTGTAGGCAGTCTATAACCTGATGGACAAGGGTTGTTAATCCCATCTACACCTTGCCATAAATTATCATTTTGGGAAGTTAACCAATCGTTTGAACCAAAAATAAAAAGACTATCCCAAACACCGCCTGTAAATGGTTCTGCTGTTGTTGCTACTGTTGTAGTTGTTCCACTTGTTCTACATTGGTGTCCATCTCCAAATCTACCCCATTGGTAAAGGTCTCCATAAGCTGCTGTATCTGTAGATGATGTGGCTTTTTGTGAAGCTCCTAAGTTACGATCCATCCATGTGCGTCCTGTAACAGGGTTAATAACATCTACAATTTCTGTTGGGCTATTACAATTTACAATGCCTGGAGGTGGTACAGGAGCAAAAGCTGCTAAAAAGATAGTGTCTCCTTGTTGGATATATACAACACTATCTGCTCCAAAGTATACATAGAAGGAATCTATGTTCCCATCTTGGGTTATTGTAAATTTGTTTCCATCTAATTGTACAGCATCACCAACAATAAACATGCTATCTTCAGTAATTAACCGAACTGTAGTATCATTATCAGAGATGTACATAGAGAATGTACCTGCATAGATGGAATCTATTTGGTTTTCAATATCAACAAATTTGTTTTCAATAGAACTTGCAAGTTTAGCAGAAATACATTGATTTAATGGATCACTTACATTTGCAATCCAATGAGTCAATCCACTTTCAGATAATCTTACCAACACACCAATACCTTGAGCAGGTATACCTTGAGATAATCTGTCAGTTACTGTAACTACTAATTGACCTGCAAATTGGTCAATAATATTAGTAACTATATATTCGTTACAATCATCTCCATAGCTAACAGAATTAGTGTACAATACATCATTAAGTTGTACATCATTTCCATTATAAGTGTTGTATGGATGATTGATACTAAAGCTTACATTGTAAGTAGAATCACTTGTAGTTACAATACTAGTTACATCTACTCTCCATCCTGGGTATAATTCCACAGTTTGAGAGTAAGAATATAAGCTAAATAATAAGAATAATATGCTAATAAATATTCTCATGGTATAAATTTGAGGTCAAATGCGGGTTGTGCAAAAAAGGTTTTAGCATCTTGAATTATGTATCCTATTTTAGTTCTGGTAGTAGACCCTGTTTCTACTTCGTATATACCTGTAACAACATTTTGGATAAAGTAATTAGGGCTGTTTTCAGTTGGGACATTAGACCAATTTGCATCATGGACAGTTACTTGTAATGTAGGAACATACGCTGCATAATCTGCATAAAGCCATTTGTCTAAGTATATTATTTCAACTAGTAAGTCATTGTTTGCAGTATAAATATCTGCATAAGGTACTATTTTAATAGACAGTAATCTTGACCCTTCAGGTACTACAATTTGTACTTTATCTCCTACATATTGTGTTGTTAGATTAGCATTGGGTCCCCATATCCACCAAAAGAAATCACTATTATCAGTTCCATAATGCAACTGGTTTCCTCCTGATGAAGACAGTATATTTAATAGACTACCTTCTTTGTCTACATAATATACTAATTCAGGATTATCAGCTGTACCATAGAAGATAAAAGCATCTTCATAGTTATTAGCTGTTACTAGATTTGCAAAATCAGATAACTGTGGGTCACCTGATACTGCTAAATCATCATCTGTAAGTTCTACAACTAAGCTTGCTTTGTCAATCCAAGTACGAGTGCCATTTGGATTTGTACCATATACTTGATATGGCAATGGTGTTTCAACATCATTTGTAAGCTGTATAAAGTTAGAATCAACTTCTACAGAATATCTAACCTTGGAATCAAGATACCCTGTAGTAGGGTCTGTAGAAGAAGACTTTACCCTTTCATCACCAAAAGTGCTGCCGGGGAGATCTGCAAGAAGATCTGATAGTTTTGCCCACCAGATTTTTTTATCTTGAAAATCTCCCCCTCCAGCAACTATATTATCAGGTATATCTTCATCTTTCTTGATTACTGAAGTTCTAATACGCCATTCAGTAGCCATTCAAGATAAATTTTAATTATGCAAAATAAGTAGAAGCAGTAGCTGTTCCCAACAATTGGTGAGTATTAGCACTCTTTAACCAAGTACCAAGTACTTGCTCTAAACCATCATTATTAACAGCATCAGAAGTTGTTCCAGTGTCATTAGTTGCAACAGTAATTGCAGTTTTTGCATCTACAATGGTTTTAGCACCAGGTACTAAAATATTGATGCGAAACTTAAAGTTAGGCTCAATAGTAAGAGTATCAATCTTACGCTCAGTAGTAAGTGTAAATACTGTGTACTCAGTACCATCTGCAATGTAGTTAGGAGGAAGGATAAGAGTATCACTAAATCCTGCTAATTGCATAGTACCTTGTAAAGTAGAACCACTTTCTTCCCAACGAATCTTTAATACTCGTGAGCTGTTTAATGCGTTCTGCTTAGTAGAAGCTTCAGTTACAGCAACATTCATATCAGTTTGGAAATCACGTCCAAACTCAAGAGCACGAATGTTAGCTTTGCTGTCGTAAATAAGATCAGTACCTACTGAAAGGTCTTCATCTAATCCTACAAACAATAATGCATCAACAGGAGCTACTGAGGTTGGGTCAATAACTTCAATAGTTGAAGTAGCAGTTACAGTGGTATTCGCAATAGTATTGTAGAATGTTTGAAGGAAAGCTTCATTTGCAGTAAATGAATATGTTACTCCGTTAAGAGTCATAAAATCTACTGAATCTCCAACTGCAATATCACCAATAACAGTACCTGCTCCTCCACCACTAATGTCAATTCCTAAACAAACAATCTCGTGAGTTGAATGACGAGGCTTGTTAGTAATTAATTTAGAAAAGCGGTTGTACTTGTGAGCAATGTTTACAAGCAAATCATCTACACCATCACCAGTAACTGCTTTGTAATAAGCAGGTGGAATGCGGTGCTGATTGCGTCCATAATCACGATCCTTACGAATAGAATCTAAAGTAGTATAGATTGAATATTCGTGGTCAGCAGTAGGAGCAGAAAAACTAGCTGCCAAATAAGATGAGTAAGCTTGAACAGGAGCATACTGAGCAGAGAAGCTACGAATCTCACCATTACGAATAATAGGTGAAGAAACATATGCTTTGTCTTCATTGAACCATCCTACATTGTTAGAATAATCTGCACTAGCAGGTGTACCTTGTACAATCTTAATGGCAGGAACTGTAGCTGCAGTATCAGCTGAGTCTACAAAATCTCCTGAATTTAAAGATCCTGAACTGTCAGCTGCAATTACACCTAACTGTCCATCAGCAATACCATTTGTAATAATATTACCTGTAATAGGTAGGGCTTGATCACCCTTAGCTACGAACCAATAATCTTGGTATGTTTTTGAATTAGTCATGATAAATTAACGATTTTCTCGGTTTGTAAATTCTTTCTATTAACATCTAAATAGATCCTTGACAGCTCTTCTACAGCAAGGTCAACAATTAAATAATGATAATCTTCTGGAAGATCACATTCTACTTGAGGTTTGATTGCAATTGGAAAAGGTTCTTCAATAGTAGGGTGAATAGTATAAGTGCCAAGTGCAACCTCATTTGGTTTTTTAATGTAGGTTATTCTAGCTTTAGTTAAACTATACTCCCCATTTGTATACACATATAAACTATCATTTCTAATAACACCAACAGCTCTTTTCCAAGCTTTTGATGGTTTGTAATGATAGTCTTTTAGTTTCCAATCTAAATCATCATGTTGATAAATAAATACATTGTAAAATGCTTTACAGTCAGGATCATATACGCGAGCTTTTCTTAATGACTTAAGTGGGAGAATAGTATCTGTTAGAAAATTAATTCTATAAATATTATCTCCCAAAGGCGTTAAATCAATCTCTGGTTGCTCAGGATATGCAACAACCAAAGTTTGAATCATATCCAATCTTTGTTGAGTAGTTTCAAAACCGAAATTAAAATTCCTTGGGTTTTTGTTATACAGCGCATATTCTGTATACAAAAATATGGCTGTGTTGAGAACAACGTCCACCTCCAAATCTGATAGATTGGGGCGAACATTGTTCCCTAACATGTCCCATTTTCTTTTAACCTCGCTATGTAACTGCTCGATAATCATAAGTCAGCTTGTGTAGTAATTCCTGTTCGTACAAGTTCTTCTTCAAGTTCTTTGTACCAATTATATTCATCAACGTCAGGATTATAGTTAATATATTCTTGGTGGAACATATTGTGAATCTTATCAAGATCTCGTCCTAACCTATATACATTCTCATGGTCTTTCTTAGAAAGCCACAAATACTCAGCATTTGAGTTTACAATAATCCTGTAATTCAAAGCTTGTTTAAACATGTATTTGATGTATAATTTGATTTTACCATCTTTTCCTGCTTTTACAAGATCATACAGTTCATTGAACTTCTTATGCCTTTCTTCTTGAGTTCCTCCGTTTCTAATAGACTTTTGAATAAATACAAATTCTTCAAGTTCATTATCCACTTTGGTTTCAATAATCTGCTTGTCTTTTACTACATTAAGAATACTGGCTACTTGGAACCTTGTAAACTTATCATAGTTAGTAGTCAAGTCTTTAGTATTTGCCATTGTCTCCATGATCTTAGAGCGTTCTGACTTCTTCCTTGCTGTTGCTTCATCATCTGATGCTAAGTAAAACTCATGTTTAGTTACATTAGCTTCTTCTCGTGACTTAGCAACTTTTGGATGGTTTTCCAACAAGAGAATAGCCAATCGCCCTCTTGATGTATTCCCATTAAAAACTGCCATGTTATCATCTAGATACAAAGCAAAATCCTCAAGAACAGTAGGAGCTTTTCCATTATTGTATTTTGCATCCGCAGGTCTTAAATTCTTTACAGAAGTATAAGAGTTCTTTGGTTGATCATCAATAATTTCATACAATGTTTGAAGAGGAAGAGTTTTCCTATCCCTTACTTCTTCATTGTAAATGCTCGCCCAATACTGTCTTGGACGAATGTCATTGGCAATCTGATCAAGCTCTAAGCCATAAAAAGGATTGTCAACAACTTCGTCCAAGCCAGTCTTCAATTTAAATCCGTCAGGAGATGTAAACTTTACTCTAACCTTTGCATTTCTTGCTCTGGTTCTATTAGCGGAGATTCTTTCTCCTGTTGACAGATTAATATCATAATCACTTCGACCCTGCACACTCTTTCGTGGAACAGGAATAACAAATACTTTTTTATTTAATATTTCCGTTAACATGGACTTATATTTAAATTAAATAATTACACTACCCATTCCATACGACCAATTGCTTTTGTATCCCAAACAGCAAGAGAACCACACATAGTACGATAAATACCAGTCTTCTTGTTGTTAGAATAAGCATTACCACCATCTGTGATGGGGCCCCTGCGAATGTCATATACATTAGAAACATGGTAGTATTCATCTACCATATCCTGACATACCATAGTAATGTTTTCACCAGTTGAGCCTTGTGCAGCACTTTCAGTTTTACCAAACTCAAGAATGTCACATGAGAATGATTCAAGAGGTAAGTAAGAACCTGGGGCTGTTTCCCTGTAGATTTGTGGATCATCTTTTAATGGATCATACATTACAGTTACAACAATACCCATTGGCAACTTAATCTTGGTAAACTGAGCACCATATTCAAGCTCGTTAGGGTGAACTCCAATAGGTTCTTTGTTCTCACGAATAAAGAGACCTGGCTCTACAGTTTGGAAAGTAGATGCTTCAGCAGCAATCAGGTTTGACAGATAGCTGATAAAACCAGTACCACCAATCATGTAAGGCTTACGGTTCATAAATCCACGGCGAGTTACAAAAATCTGATGTAAGAAATCATACAACTCGTTAAGTGTCCATGAACCATCGTGTGGGAAATACTGACCATCACGAACAATCTGTCTCCAACCTGGAGCAGTTTTGATTGGATGTCCTGTGTTAGGCTCAGTAGAAATTTCAAGATTACCAAACTCCATCATGAATTCACGATCCATCTCAGAGCGATCTAACAAACGAGCTTCTGCCTTAGAAATAAAGAATCCTGCAGGAATAGTTTCGTTAGTTCCTTTCTTGGTAATATTTGATTGATAAATGTAACCAGAATGGAAACCTCCATCCTTGTAAGTAGCACCTCCCATCTTGTATGGGGCATTATTGTTTTGTCCCTTACGGGCAGCAGAAATTTCCATACGAACAAACTTGTCAGAAAATTCTACTTTGTTGGCAGACTGACCAACTACACCACGCAGTTTAGCCATCTTACCATACTCATCTCCAGCGTAGAATGGGTTATCTTCGTCACCCACCTGAGAAGAAACACGAATGAGAGTAGCTCCTTCATCAATTAAAGCTGAGTCAATGTAAGCATTAGGGTCTGAAGTCTGCAACTTACAAGTAATTACATACTGATAAGGCCCCATAGATTCAGGTGTACCAACAGATACAACCTTAATTAAAGGTGCATTGTCATCCTCAGTCTTTAAGACCATTGGATTTTCAACGTGTGGATGATTCAATACAATACGGAAAGTTTCTTGTCCACCCTTGCCAATTTGAGTGCCAGATGATTCAAGCATACCTGTGACACGATACTCAATGAGTGCATCACCTACAACTTCCCACTCGTACTCATCCTTACCACCGGGAATTGTGTAATAGTTTCCTTTGGCCATTGTATGCCAAGTCCACTTTTTATTCACCATTTCACCCATGAACTCAGAAGAGAAAAGACGAGCAGTTTTCACTCCAAATTGGAATGGCTTCTCGTCACGAAACATGGCTGCATGTGAATATGAGTCAAAGAAAGTGCCACCAAACTGTTGATATTCGGCAACACTAAGTGCTGTTCTCCTATTCATAATAAATTCGAGTTTAATTAAAAATTAAAAATTAAAGTAAAAAATTAGTCTGCAAATTCAATATCATTCAAAGATTTAACTTTAGTACCAAAACCCTTATCTGACCCAGAAAGATTCCCTGTACCTCTAAAATAATTCATTAAATTCTCTTTTGTTTCTTTCACACCGTCTGAAACTGAGGACTTTTTATAGTTATCTAAATTAAATGTACCATCTTCAGGATTAAAATAAGACATAAAATCTAACAGCTGAACTAAGCCTCTTGGATGATTATAAATGCTTTCAATTTTATTTTTAAAACCACCTTGTGCAAGTTCATTATAAACAATTTGCTTACGCTTATCCATCCATCCAGTTTCATTAATTGCTTCTACAAAACCCTTTTGAAACTCTTCAATGTTACGTTCAGCTTGTGCTCTTTCTTCTTTAACCTTGTTAACCTCTTTTTCTAAGTCCTTGGTTTTTAAAGATAAATCCTTTTTAAAGGCAGCTAAAGCTTTTTTCTTAAGTGTGCCTTTATCCTTATATAACTCAATAATCTCTTCAATCGTTTCTTCATCATCTCCTTGTTCCATAAGTTGCTTTGTCAAATAATCTTCAGCAACAGACTCATCATTAAAACTTTCTTCAGTCAAATCTACATTTGCTGCTTCAGCACGATCAATAATTTTTCTAAATTCATCTGGAGTAAGATCATTCCCTTTTGTAACAACATATTCCAATACCTTAGAAGTAACAGGGTTTGGAGAATTTACAATAGCTTGCAAAATAGCTTCTTGTGATTGCTGAAGTTTTGTTGCATTTTCATGCTCTAATATTTGAGCTAGTTGATCATAACTACCATCAAAATCTTCATACTCATTTGCAATAAAACCCTTGTCTCGATAAAACTGATACAATCCTGATGCTTCACCGTCTGCAGGCTTAGAGCGTTTTGTAGTTTGTTTTGGTTCTTCATCTTCTTCTTGAGAATCAGGTTCATCATCAGGTTCTTCATCACTAAATTGATTTTGAAATTCTGAAGCAGAAGGTTTTCCTAGAATGTCTTCTTTTTTTTCATTGGTGGTTTCATCACCTTTGATTTCATCATCTATAAAGTCAAAATCTGGTAATACTAAATCTTCCATAGTTCTTGTTGTTTAATAAATTAAGAAGGTCTTTGACCTTGTTGTTGTTTCATATTAGTTTCTCTTTCTTTTCTATTTTGTTCGCGTTCTTTGATGTTCATATCTTGAATTGTTTTAGCAGCTTCAAGTTCTCTTGGAACATCATCATTATCACTGTCTTTATCTATCATATATTTCTGAAGATCCATTGCTTTAATTTCTTTATCAATTTCTCCTTTAACCATAATCTTATTAATCTCAACTTGTTCTTTCTTCTGCTCAGCTTGCATCATTGCTTGTTGTTGCTGTTGTTGCATTTGCTCCATTCTTTGCTGCTGCTCATTAGAAGCCATAGTTATCTTCTTGTGTATTTTTTCAGGAGACTCTTTTTTAATTATAGACAAAAACAAATTAGAAAGTGTTTCCATTCCCTGTCCAGCATTTTGAGCAAATGCATGAGCAGATTGTAACATATACTTTCTGTACTCTTCATTGTTTGTTTCATCTCCTATAAACACTCCAATATCTTCATGATCTAATATATCAGGAGTAATCTTTAGTACTTTCTTTACTCCTTCAGATGATACATAGTTTAGAAAATGTTCTTTTCTATTAGGATGTTTTCTAAAGAAGTCAGTATAATACATTCTAAACTGACGAAGATATTCATTTATTAAATCTTTCATTATTTCATTAAACTCAATAAAATAACTTTCAGACATAGTATATCCCTGCTGTACAGCCATTTGATTATCAGAAGCATTACTGTTTGGTTCAATAACACCTTCTGCTTGTGGTGGTACAAGCATTTGCATTCCAATCTCTCTATCTAATAATTCAAGGAACTGTTGCATTTGTATAATCTCACCAAATGCACCTGCCATTTCAGGTCTGACAACAGCACCACTATTGTAATTAGGCATTAAGCCTTCAGTTCTTGATTGAAGTGCATAACCAAGACTTCTTCTCAAGTACATGAACATTGCAATCTTATCAATACCTTCATACAGAGGTTCACCATTTTCATCAGTATGTAAATACTCAGGAATCATATCAACTGATATGTTCTTAATAAATCCTTCGTATTTAGATATTTCTTTTGTTTGAAGAGCTTTTACTGCAAAGTATTGGAACTGAGTATTTAGTGCTCTTTCTACTAATGAAATTGGTTGTGAGTTAAGATTGGAAATAAACCTACCATTGATACCTAATGTAAAATCACCAAATGGATCTCCTGTAAATAATGGCTGATAAGGACATTCTCTAAAATTCCAAATCAATCTGCTACCATATCTTGTTACTTCATACCTGCGAGGAACCCATAATTTCTCAGCAAAACAAGCATTATTGTACTCATCTAAATATTCGTACCGAGTGCTTTTTTGACCATAATCATTTGTAATTCTTGTCTTGGTAGCATCAGCTGGTGGTTTAAAATTAGAAGGTGCTACTTCTGTAATTTCCTCACCATAATCATCAGTTCGTGTAATAAACCAAACTTGACGATATGCTTTAAATTGCAAGTATGTTTTCCAAGTAAGTGTTTCACTATTAAATCTGCGATTTGTCATAGAACCCATACCGTGTCCTACTTCTCTGTCATCCGCATAATGCATTGTAGCTGATGCTAATAGCTCAGATCTTTCAGCTTTTGCATCAGGTCCAGGTTCATGATGTTTGTTTGCTCTGTTGTTAGATGAGCCAGTAAAAGTAACGAGTTGTTCTATTTCTTCAGGACTTACTTCATTTCCTATTTCATTATAGACATCTGCTAATGTAATAGGTACTTTAATCCAAAAGTAATCTGCATTCTTAACATCAAATACATCAGGAGATTTGTGAAATCCTACATGTAAATTATTAGTAACAATAGGTTTAGGTTGACCATTTACTTCTACAATACCTACAAACGTACCATCTGTAGCCATTAAATGTTTAAATGCAGTATCTTTAATTTTCCTCCAATTAAACTTCCACTTAAAATACTGAATGACATCATTATAAAATTGTTCTGCTTCACTTTTATAATGTGTTCCTACTAATTGCTCAGGTTCTGGTTGTGTTCTTTGTTTAGCAATATATTGTTCTACATCTTCTTTAGGTACACCTTGTTGTTGAAGTTGAGCTCCTTCAATGTTTAAATTAATCATTTCATTGATGCTGTTGTAAAGCATATTCTCAAGCTCAGCATCTTTTATTTTATTCTCTCTGTCAGAGAGTACCATTGCCTCAATATTATCTCCGCGTTTATGCATCTCTCCAACTTGATACATATACTTAGAGTATATTCTATTGTAAGGTATTAAGTTTTCTGGTTCTTCATCTGGAAGTTGCATATGAATAGGAACTTGGGAACAAAATTCCTCCATATGCTCTTTAAACCTTGTTAAATCATTATTGAGAATATCATAACACCGTTTCATACGCTCATACTGATAAGACACAGTTTGATCGTATGGAATAATGTCATTAATTATTTCCTCATACCATTTCTCATTTTTTTGAGAATCAGGTATTCTAAGTCTTATATCTGCTCGCATATTTACGTTGTTTTACGGATCGTGCAATGGAAATGTAATTATGACTTCTCATTCTAGACATTCTAACTTCTTGTTCTCCAAGAGCTAATGGTATTCCTAAACAGGCAGATACAGCATCAGCATTTACTTTGTCATTGTATTGCTTAATCTGCTTAATTAAAAATAAACATGGAATTCTTTCAATGTTCATTTTGATTTCTGTCTCACCATCTATTGTCAATTCAGTTTCTTCTTTTAACCAGTCTGCGAATTGATCAATAAGTGTAACTTTAGAAGCACCACTAACAATGTATCCAGTTTGAGTTGCCTTTTTTTCAAACATCCATGATCCTTGGCTATATTGGGGTCTTCTACAAAGAAGATCTATCTTTCTTTTCTTTATAAAATATTGTCTTATTCTTTCACCACGGTTTGCTTCATACCACAGTCCTCCAATAGGATTACCATACAAAGCCAAACCTAATTCTACAATTTCATTATATTTATCTAAACCCTCTAAAGGTTTACCAACAAATCCTGCACAAATACAATTCCCTGGCAAACCATGACTAATGTATTTAGGGTTTACAATAAAATATGTAACCCCTAATGATCCTCCTTCATTCCATGAATCAGATACATATGGATCATGTACAGCAAATACTGCATCTTCAGGAATGACTCCATTTATCTTTAATTTCTCAGGTGATATATACATAACAAATTCACCTGATAAATCTTTCTTGTCTACTGATATAGGCCATTCATAAAATGGATCTGGATTAGCTACAATATCATAGTTTACACCATTTGGAGAGCTACTATCTCTATACAAAGAGATAGAAGTACCAATCTTTTTATACAATTCTCCTTTAATAAGTTGCCTTTCTCTAATCTCAGCTTCTTTTGTAGGTAATATATCACCATGCGCCTGTACCCACATATCATCAATATAAAAAGGCGCACCCATTCTGTGGTTTCTAAATACAGAAGGGTCTGATGATTTTTTCTTTTCTTCACGAATAGATAAATGCTTTTCCTTAGCTTCATCTAAATTAGTATTACCATCTTCGTCTTTAAACCCAGGATCTACCATATAACATGGTAAAAAGAATCCATAAGAAGCTTCAGAATCATAATCAGGGTAAGTAAACTCAATACAATTAAAATCCTTAGGTTGAGTAAATACTTTCTTTGCTGGAATAATAGTTTCCATATCACCAGAAGTACCAATACCTGCCTGACCTGCTAACTTTCTTGATGCACTATCAGAAATCATATGCTCGTTAGAACCCCATGAATCAAGCAGTTCTGTATTCAATCCAATCTCTTCATTAATAATATATGTACGTCTACCACCAGCAGATTTTTGAGATGCACCTTTTTGATTAGGTGAGTATGCAGTATTGTATACTCTGTCTCCTGTTTTCTCCTTTGTCCAAACACCACCTTGCTTTACATCTTTACGTTCTTCCCAAGGATCTTCCTTATTGTTAATCTTAATACTACCACCCATTTCTTTCCAAAATGGAGATGGTTCATATTCACTATCAGCTTTTGATTTACCCCAAACACCAAGCTCAGGATAATCAGTAGAAGCCATACAATCCATATTAAACTGTACTTTCTGAAGCAACTCAGTAGATTTACCTCCACCACCAGATGTAACTTCAATAACAGCTGAAGAATTAACTTCTTCTCCTGGCAAATACTTCTTTTGACCAGAAAAACATAAGTCAAACAATATATTACCTATTGCTTGACTTACTGATTTACCACCACCTCGAGAACCTAACTCAATATAATTTTTAGCTTGGTTCCAATAAAGAGGAAACCCTTTTGGTTCTTTATGCAGACCAAAAAGGTTTTCTACTGGACTAATAAACTTTTTAAGTTTACCTTTTTTATTAATCATCTGTAAATACCTATCCTCAGGTATATTAGATGGTCGTTTTGTTGTTGTGCATTCAAATACTGCATAATCAGAAGTGTACTCATCATCTCCTTCAAAACCAGAGAACTTATCCATTATCATACGATAATACATTCTATGCCATTCCAAGTCTCTAATCCTTGGAATACCAATAGTTCGTTCTCCGTAATCTGTCCAATCTTCAAACCTTCCAAATACACCCATAAAACCAATACGACCTGGCACATATCTCCACTGACCAAACTGTAGAACCCATATACCATTAATCATTTTAGCTCGTAACTCTCTCCATATCTTAGTATGCTCAGGATGAAAAGGGTGTACTGCTCTAGGTTTAAATTGGTTCAAAATCTCCGAGAGTGTCCCCGTTTGTATCTTGATCCACTCCATTTACTCCATCTATTATTTCATGTTTAGAAATCTGTGAAAATTCCTCAAGGGAAAGATTACAGGCTATCTTTTCATCTGTTGCCAATGTGATAATAATTTTCTCATCATCCATAGACAAATCTTCAGACGTAAAGTATGGTTCAATATGACTAATAAAATCTACATTAATCATAATCCACATTTCACGTTCTTTCTTATTATCCTTTACTACATATACTGTAGGTAACTTTATCCATCTGACCACATTCGTTGATTTTGCGATTTAAAAATCTTACCACCTCCTTTCTTAACAGTTTTTGCTTTTTCTTTATTAAACTTAATCTCTATCTTTTCATAATTCTCATATACCTTAAGTGCATCTTTTTGCAAAGTATTAATCTGTGAAGCAGTGCCTTTTACTACAATAGTTTTATTATTTATTATTTGAGTGCTATCTAAAGTCAACTCTGTATCTTTGATAAGCTGCGCTCTTTTACGCAATGCTTTCTTTTCTTCTGCCAATGCTCTTTCAACAGCTGTCATACTTTCATAAGGAAACATATCATAACATTCTACAAAAAACTCATTGTCCCAATGTTCTTCAGGTAAAAGAGTTTCTTGCAGCATTGCCTTACGAGTACTTTCATCTGTTTTATAAAAGATATTTTCATCTTCATCAGGGTATAACATATACACAATAGCCCACATCATATCTGATGAGAGCTTCCTATCTTCTACATTCTTAAAAAGTTTAGAGAATGGATCATAGAGTTGATATTGAGGATGAATATCCCAAAAATCTTCTCTATGATCCAAATCTCCATTTAGTTTTAAATACCCCATTATCTAAGCGACAATCTATACAACGTCTTATTAATCAGTTCTAAAATCTCAGTAAGTTTATTCTTTAAAGCTTCATCTTCCATTGTAGGAATTTGCTCTGTTACATAACCACTCAGTCCTGTAAAATACTCAACAGGATTAAAAGACGGAATATCAATAGACTTAGGCATTGATATTTTTCTTTCCATCTTACAATGAATTTCTACAAGATCATCAACCAAGCCTACAATACCATCATAATATTCTTCTAATGTCTTATGTTCTGCATAAGACTTAGTCAATAAATGATGATAGTGACTATAAATCCTTGATTGAAATAAAGTGGTAACTAATGTATTCATAATTTAAATCCAATAAATCCAGCAATAGCTTTTACAAATCCAGGCACTTTAAATTCCAAGTTAATATTGAAGCAAGACAGAATAGCTTTCATGCCATCCCAAGCAGCTTGCAACAAAGGAATCCAAGTCTTAAATTCTAAAAACTTAATTTGTGATACAGGGCGTTCTTGAAGAACAACCATAATGTTTGACACCATTAAATCCACTTCACGGTTTACAGCTTTTGCAACTTGAAGTGAATCAATAAGAGCATCATCAGCAGATTTGGGGCTTTTAGCAGCCTCTTCTACTTTTACAATTTGTTCCTGCATTGATGATACGTTTTCATCAAATACAGTTTTGAAAGTCTTGGTCATGAGTAGGTTATTTAAAATAAGTTAAAAGATAAAACCATCTAAATATTTGTACGGATCAATTTTAAGATACCCATAATCCTCGTTCTTAATGTCTGTAGGAGGTTGATTATTAGGATCTTCAGAATGGGTAAAACCATTAGGAAGTATAAAAGGAGCATCAACAGATTGTTTACCTGCTTGAATAGCCGATACATTAAGTAATACTTTTTGACCAAATTTAAAAGTGTCTCCATACTGAGGACAGGATGCTATAACTACAGCAGTTCGTGAATACTGCCAAGGAGAAGGTAGTGTTTCCCTTACTCCAATTCCATTCTGAGTACGTTCATTTACCACGATAGCATCCATAGGAATGTACAATCCACCTTCTGTTACAGTAGATTCTCTGTGATAACATCGTACAACAATACCTTGAAAGGGAGAAAAACTTTTGTACTTGTCAGCTACGCTAAGAATATTTTCATTGTATTCTTTTACAAAAGTCTCTCTAAACTCATAACCTGTTACTTCGGTAAAAATTACCTGAGCGTCTTCTACTTTGTCATTATTCATAAATATTCCTTTTCCGGGTCCAATAATCCTTTTACTATTAGGGTCTGTAAAATCATTTGCTGCAATATCCAGCATTGTTCTTGTTCTAGAACCTTTAGTTTTATGGTTCATAAATTAAAATGTTTAATCAATAAAAATAGTTTCTTCTGTTTCTCTTCTGATATTTTACCTTTACGCAATATCTTTTTTGCATGTTTCTCATTAAGTTTAACTTTAAAACAATTTCTTACTTCAATAAGAGGTCCTGTAATTTGTGGATCTCTCATCATTATTCTTAATGAGCTTTCTAAATCTTCAATCACAAATCTAACTAAATCTTCTGATATATTAAGTTCATGGGCTACAGCTTCATATATATCATGTTGTTTATTCATTATTTACAACTATTGGAAATAAGAAATTAATAATTACATCTTCAGTTTCAAGCATCTTTTGCATCTTCATAAAACTCTCTTTAGGCATTACAATACCTCTTCCTAATTTTTCCATATATCCACAACCTGTAAGCTCTTTAGAAAAATGAGTAAACTGAGTATTATGCAAATCTAATTTCTTTGCAATAGCTTCTCTATTATCTCCTGAGAAATAGTTCTTCCCTATTTCTCCACATAAAATTTCTACAAAAAAACCTTTTGTTCTTTCAGCTAAATGTACATTATTCTTTACTGCAAGAAGTTCTAAATAAATATTCCAAAATTCTTCTTTAGTTACAGCAACTGGATTGCTTGCCTCAACACCAACTGCATAATTTAACATGTTTAAACTAATCTGTCGCATAGATCATTAATTTTTACTAAACTTTTTAAAAGGAATTGATACACCTACTGACATAAAATTATTTTGGTTTTTACCAAGATGGACAGTAGTGCGAATTACTAAATCATTTTTTGTTCTCAGTGTTACTTCAGGGCCAAACAACAACCTATTATTCATTAGCATTGTAGATGCTCCTAAATAAATTTGATTGTAACTATTCTCAAACGGCACATATTTATTCGTAGTAATAACTCTATGTTTAGGCTCTAATATAATAGTCCGTTGTTTTTCTAACGGACGAATAAACTGTGTTTCTTTAGAAGTATACTCAATCTTAGAATCTAATATTCTTTTGTAACTCATCTTAAATTTATGATCAACATAACCATAAGGAGTTTCATGATATACCCAATAAAAGTCTACTGAATCATTAGACAAACTATCAATAGGATAAATTGAGCTATCAATAAGAACAAAAGTATCAATAATAACTCTTTCAACAACATCAGGTCTAACATGCATAGTATCAATAATATCTGCAATACTATCAATATTAGTTAAGCATGTATCAATAACAACTGTCTTTACAACTGGAGGTTGAGGAGTTCTTACACTTTTACCAAGAATAAAAAATCCTAACAAAATGCCTAATACAAAAATGGTTAGATGGGATAATAACTGATTCATAAGTTGAGGTTTTCAATCTTTTGAATTGCTGCAACATGAGCATCTGCAACTTTCTTACGATACTCTTTAGTCATCATCAATTCAAATTCTTTGGGGTTTGTAAAGAATCCATTCTCTGTAAGAATAGCAGGATGATCTGTATATCTAAGAACATAAAAATCTTCCTTTTTGACTCCTCTGTTTGTTAACCTAGTTTTACCAATTAGTTCTTTTTGAAACACCTCAGCAATAATCTTACCCATAGGAGAAAAGTAGAAAGTCTCAATACCATGAGCTTTGTCACTAAATCCTTTATCTGGGCCAGCATTACCATGAATAGACACAAACACTTTATGCAAAGGACTCTTTATTGAGTTAGCTTTAGAAACCCTTTTAAACAATGCATTTCCTACATTAGCAGGATCATCTATTGTCATAATAGACTTAATGCCAGCATTCCAAAGCTGGCATTGAATCATTTTAGCTACATCAAAATTAAACTCATACTCTAAAAGCTGTCTACCATCCTTAGTGACAGGAGATCTTTTACCTTTAGTCAAAGCTCCATGTCCAGGGTCAAGTATCCACAAATACTTTTGTTTACTCAGTATTTCTTTACTTTTAGGGGAAAGTTCTGCAGGTGGTTCAAAGAACCAATTCTTGATAAAGTTAATCATGTTGCCCAACCTTTATTAGTAATGTAGATTAATTCGTCATTGTGATATACACGAAAGATATCACCCTTACGAACAATCTTAACATTAAGATATCCTTTATGATTCGCTTCTTGTCTTAAAATCTTAGCAATCTCTTCAGGCTGAGCCACTTTCTTTTCAATATTTACTGACTCAAGATTTAACTTATTTTCCGTGTTCATATAATACAGGCTTGTTTGATAAATTATTTTCCACATCTCTATTATCCAATTCAGGTTTATTTTCTATTAACCAAGAGAGAAATAATGCATTAGCAAGGATGTGATCCTTGTGGTGTAATCCAGATTCATTATCAATATCTTCACCTTCTAAGAAAGAAAACAAATGCCTCATTAGAGATTCACAAACCTCTGTATAAGGCAATCCTTTTTTCCAATTATGTATACTATACTTTTCTGCGCCAAACTCCAACACCTTAACCATACCTTCAAGAGCAGAAAAAGGCACTAATGACCATTTAACTTTTCCTTTGTTGTATCTTATCCCATTTTCCATCATACTTTTTTTTAATTTCAATAACTTCTTCTTGTAATTCAATAAATTCATCTGTGTTCATTGCATCGGGAGAAATAACCTTTGCATTTACAGAATTTACAGTATCTTCATAAATACTAATCTTCCACTTCTCCTCCATTGTCATTTCCTGTTGTTCCTTGTTCATCTTGTAACATTTTAATGTATAAAATCTCAGGTACAATACGCACCACCACAGGAACCTTTCTTACATCATCAAAATTCCCAAGAGGAATATTTTCTGGAAAATCTATTTCTACTCTTGATCCTCCATCAACCATAGTTTTAACTCTAACCACAGTACCAGTTTCATTAATAATCATTACGCCTTCTTTTTAAGTTTAAAAATAATAGTTTCTAAGTGTTTATTCCTTAAATCATGTTTGCCTTTAAAAGCATATCTTGGATTTACACGATATAACCCTCTACCAAGCTTAATCAACATAGGTACATCTTTATCACAAAGAGACTTTATAATATTACTTACCGTACCTATATTAGTAACCTTAGTCTCTTCACATATAAGCTCCCTCATTGATTTATTTACAGAGAACTCCCTGCCATCACCATATCTTTCTACCAAAAAGGCAAACACACATATCTCTGCGAGAGTCATATCTCTCTTCATAGCATTAAGAAGATGTACATAACAAAGTACAAATTCCTTATCATCTTTTACCTTGTACACATGCTCATGTACAATCACCTCTTTAATTTCACCAGTAGCTGGATCAATAGGAATTGTACCATCTGGTAATTTCTCCTCTTGATAGATCTTAAATTCGTCATCCTTCATGCCTGTAAATATACATTAAAAAAATGAATAACGGGGTACAGAAATGTGCAATTGTGAGAAAGTTTTTACTAGAAGTTCATTGAAAAAATGCATACTATTCATTCTGTAATGACTAATAGTATATCTCACGATGAATAGTAGTCATTCTGTAATGATAATATAAATTTTAATATGTCTTTACAAGTCATTGATACCAATAGTTTTATCACGAAAGGTAGATAAAAATAGGGGTATTTGCTTCTATCTATCCAAGGGTTATTTAAGGATTGTGAGTGTGAGAAAAAAAGTAACTTGAAAAAGACAGGTACTTATCTGAGAAAAAGAAAGTAACCCCCCCCCTTGCTAATAGTGAAAATTTTGTGAGAGTGGTTTTTGTGAGGCAAAAAATTTATGAGAGTAATTTTTGTGAGGGCTTATATAAAAAACCCCATTAAAGTTTTTTTAGATTTTAGTACCCCCCGCTTCGCGGGGAATGATTGCCAAAGTTATTTTGAAGAAATAAACTACGTTTATTTCAGATACACATACGCCAGTACACCCATTCTAAATTGTGGCAATAATGCCACAAACTTAAAACTTAGTGTCATGGAGTATTGTGAAATCATGGAGTCTATAAAGACTGAGGTGGCTAAAGCAAAGTCTTTAGAAGAAATCTTAATCTTAGCCAACCACTATTTTACTATATATAAAGTAGTAGAAGATGAAAAGATTGAAAATGCGATAAATACATTTTTGGAAGACTACCGTGAAGGTAGTGGTCCATTCTAAAAGTGAGAGCCTTGCAGATAATGCAGGGCTCTCTCTTTTTTCTTTAAAAAACTTCGTTTTTTAGATGACACATACCTGTTGACCAAATCTACATATTGGCAATGTTGCCATAAACTCTAAATTTATTGTCATGGGTTATTTAGGATTTCGGATTTTGTTTGCTCTCATAGTAAGTTGTTTTTCGCTGGTGATACCAGCAATGTATGGCGATGAAGGTAGTGTATATTTAGCTACTTGGATTATGACATTTGTTTTCTCATTCGGATTTATATCCGTGATGAGAGTGTGTTCTTCTGATTATCAGAAGAACTACAAGTAGAACGTAACTGGGGTCTCACACTTAGGTGTGGGGCCCTATAAATATTATTTCATTTATTAAAATTTTAAATTATGGCTGGATTGTTGGCTATTCAAATCATCTTAGTAGTGTTTGTTATTGGATTAATCCTACACTCCTTCATTGAAGGAGTATAATAAAAAGAAGACACCATTATATGGTGTCTTTTTTTAAGATAACAAATGCCAGAACACCGAAACTACATATTGGCAATATTGCCGTAAATTTTAAATTTCAACATTATGGATGACGAGAAATATCTCGAATTAGTGGAGCATGTATGGAATTCTTTCCTCCTCTTTGAGGAGGAAGAAGAAACGTACCTTACACCTGATGAGTTTAACGAAATTATTCAGGTCATGCACGACTTCCTCCAGAATGTATCTGGAGAGGAATAAGATTGTATCCTGGGCATGATATAAAACTGCCCGATTTTTCATGAAAGTATAGAAGAGTAAGATAACTTACATCTTCTGTGTAAGGGTTAAGGTGTGAAATTCATCTAATTGCGGACCCTTTTCTCGTTCAGCCGTTATATTCGGTAATAAAAAGGGACTTGCACGCTTTCATATTCCTAAGCATGAATTAAAACTGCTTTTTAAAAAAACTTCGTTTTTTTAGATACACACTTACCAGTACACCAATACTACATTTTGGCGATGTGCAAGGATTGCCGAGCGGATTGCTCAGGGATGGCACGCCTATGTCATTCCTATTTAATCTACCAGAATTGGCTTCTGGGGATTAGACAAGAGTATATACTATGAGATACCACTTGGTCTTGCAGCCATGCTCATAGAAATACTCGGTTAGGTGCATGTTACTTATTAAGTTCTTTTGTAACGCAAGGTTGGTAGCCTTGAGAAAGAATTTAAGTAACATGCACCAAAGGCTAAATTAAAACTGCTCTTCTTTCTTAGAAAAAAAACTTCGTTTTTTTTAGATATACACCTGCTAATACACCAATACTACATTTTGGCAATTTTGCCATTCATTTTAAACTCTATAAATTATGAGTTACTCTGCTGATTTCTTGACTGCTCTTTCCACAGGTTCTTGTATGGTTCGTAGAATCATGCCTAATCCTAAGCGTCCTGGACAGGTTTCTGTCCAGTTCATGCAGGAAGTTCAAAAGCCTGGGGAAGGAGGCTTGGTTGCATTTGCACAGGACGTGCCTGCAACCACCAAACTGACTGCCATTCTTTCTTTCGCTGCAACTAAGTTGCAGAAACTGGGCGTAGTTGCTGGCAACTACCATGACGGCAGTCGCCCTGTGCTTAGTGCTAACGACCTCTTTGGGCAGGAGGTCAATATTTCGGTTCTGGAGAATACCTCTCCGAATCCGAACCGGCCGAACCAAACGCCCAAAACCAACCCAGAGACTGGTCTGGTGGTAACGAAGGGTGGTTTGCCTGTGTACAGGCATACCGAACTTACCACAGGAACTCCTTCTCGGAGTTTCCTTACGGACGTGGACAAAGTAGCAGTTCCTGCTACTGCTACGTCTCCAGCCATTGACTCTGCACCGTTCTGATACTGACTCCTGGCATGAGTATAATCTGCCGTCTTTTTACCTTGGGGAAAAGACCAAGAGACTCTCAGCATTGTGTAAGAAACGTAAGATTAATTACCTTACTTAGTATTATGCAATGGTAGCGTGCACTGAGATGAGGTTCTGATGAGTGACAAACACAGCAAATATCCGTTATGCTCGGACTAACAGAGTTGTTTGTCACTCATCTACCCTTTTTCCTCTTTTTTTAAAGACCTGACAATACACAAGAGTCGTATCGTTATTATTAACTTCATAAAACTATAAATTAATTGTTATGAAAGTATACATGATTTGGCAGACCCTTCATGGAGATGACTTTGCTCAAAGTAAAGTTGTCTTCTCAGAGGAAGAAGGTCGTAAAGCTATTCCTGAGCTTGTTCAAGGAGCTTTGAGACACATTAAAAAAAATACAGAGTATTATGCTCTCGCAGAGGAAAATAAGATTGAGGTATATAGACAGCCTGAGCCTTTTGCAGATAGAGTTCCAACGATTGTTCCTCTTTTCTATATAAAAGAGATTGACCCATTTTACATTGAAGACCATCTATTTCCTGTAGAAATACAGGAAAAGATGAAGCTGTATGCCCTTTCTTTAATGAAGGGTAATTGAATTAACTCTCATCCAATTGCAGGATACAGACCCACGGTGATTATGGCTAGTCGCGCATAGTCATTAATCTTTATAAAGTATATTCTTTATAAACCTACTGTTACTTAGATAACAGCTAGTAATCTTCCGAGAGGTAGGGGCCGTGGTTCAAGGGTTGCAACCTTGTGAGAGTTCTCTTATTTTTTAACCTTTTAAATAAGTAGTTATGTCATTTGAAGAAGCTGCTGATATGTTTGATTTGTATGAAATATCACCTGAACTAACATGTTCATGTGATGAATTTCATACATGTCAACAATGTATGGAAAATGATGA